>Ga0207153_1014_pt1 | contig 38831 bp, 32 predicted proteins | sample Alteio_BWMinHeat_27_FD_153580 | JGI IMG/M metagenome (GOLD analysis project Ga0207153, IMG submission 153580) | Enriched cells from forest soil in Barre Woods Harvard Forest LTER site, Petersham, Massachusetts, United States -... | ecosystem: Environmental > Terrestrial > Soil > Temperate forest >...
AAAGCGCAACTGGCCCAAAATTGTAAGCATTCTGGAAATAATCCTGCGATTCTAAGTAATAGTTATAACCAACAGTGCTGCGAAAATCTAAATGTAAAGGCAGTTTAATATCGATGTAAGCATTTGCCTGTACATTATTTTTTTGATTCTGTGCATTGGCAGATTGAACTGCACCGTAAGGGTTAGGGCCCGAAAATGCTAAACCGTTGTAACCTGTAGGCTCAATACCATAATTGCCAAAGCGGTCATACACAGGTATGATAGGCTGCGTACGGAACGGTGCATTATGCAAATCGGCCTGGCTGCCAATTAATGGTTCGCCAATACGCTGCGATATACCTAACTGCTCGCCTACCGTGATGTATTTGCTTAGCTTGTAGTCGGTGTTGATACGTGCACCGCCAATGTTTGAATAGTTTTTGATGAAAATACCGGTTTGGGTATTATAAAAACCCGAAAACAAATAGTTTACAACGGGCGATGAGCCTGCAATTGACAGGTTGTAATTTTGCTCGCTTGCATTACGGTATAGGGTATGTACCCAATCCGTATTGGCTAAAGTATCTAACCGTGTGGCGCCTTTAAAAAATGCAGGGTTTACAATGTTTTCTAATTTTATAAAATCGTCTTTACCTAAAAGGTTAACCAATTTTGGCGTAGTGATACCACCACGTGCGCTGAAGTTTATTGATGGTGCAGTACTTCCGTCTACTCCTTTTTTGGTAGATATTAACAAAACACCGCCTGCTGCTGCCGAACCATATATAGCGGCTGATGCAGCGTCTTTTAACACATCTATTGAAGCAATGTCCTGTACATTCAAACTGCTGATATCCGGCACACGTACACCATCAACAATGTACAATGGAATTGGCTGATTAAATGAAGCCAAACCACGAATAGTGATGGTTGGTGCAGCATCGGGCGCGCCTGAGCTTTCAACAACGTTTACACCGGCAACGCGGCCTTGTAAAGCAGCTATAGGATTGGTAATGGGTTGATCTTTAAATACATCGCCCTTAACGGAAGCGACAGAGCCGGTAATATCCCGTCTTCTTTGCGTTCCGTAGCCAACTACAACCACATCATTCAGTGTTTCCTGGCTTTCTTTTAATATTATGTTTATAACACGCCGCGCGTTAACGGTAGCTTCCTGCTTTTCAAAGCTGATGCTCGAAAATATAAGCACATCATTTCCTGTACTTACATTGATGGAATAATTTCCGTTAGGGTTGGTGTTTGTTCCCCTTGTTGTACCTTTTATGGTAACACTTACGCCGGGGATTGGGGCGCCTTTTTCATCAGTTACTTTACCCGAAACTGAGATTTGTTGTGCAGATGCAGCTATTGATATCAATAACAGCAACGGACAAAAAAGTAATTTAAGTAGTAATTGTTTTCTATACATAATGGTTTAATTTAGGATTTATTGTTGGTTAATTTAATAGCGATGATCCGTAAATCTTTACTTGAAGCATCATCCCGATAGCAGGTTAATTTTGTTACCTGGCAGTATTTTCGGCGCACAAAAGCGCTTCAATACCCGGTAAGGCATTTGATACATTTTCATATTACAATAAGCGTTAGAAAAACAGGTTATAATTGTTAATTGTAAACCTAATTGGTAATGGCGTACAATTACAAATCAAAGAGAGTGGATTAAAAACAGCGCATCAAGTTTCAAAAGCAAAATATAAATCAAAATTCTTTTAATTGTCGCTTAATATGCTGATAATCAAATGATTTTATATTATGCAAATTCGTTAAAATATAAACCCAATATAAAGCGATATAGATATTGTGGCGTATTTATATAGCTTTTATGGCCATTATAGCATGCTCAAATTCGTCGTTATCAACGATTGATTTGCTTTTGATGCGGGTTTTATAATTGTAGATGGTGTTTACGGAGTATTCTAATATATGGGCTATTTTCTCAGTATCATTAATGCCAAGCCTTACCAGTGCAAATATTCGCAGATCAGTATTTAATAATTGATTGGGTAAAAGCTTAATGCGGTTCTCTTCATTAAACAAAGCATTATAGCCGTCAACAAAATTTGGGAAAATTTTAAGGAACGCCTTGTCAAAATTAATAAATAATTCCTCGCGTTCTTTGGTTAGGTTGATGTTGTTAACCAGTACACCAATATCATCATATCTTTTGGTGATCAATTTTGTATCAACCGAGCGTTTAAATTTCTCCAGCTTATTAATGTACTCGGATATCAGGTTGAAATAATAACCGATGTATTCATCTTTAATAGTATTTGCTTCATTTAATTTATGGTTAGTTTCCTGTAAGGTATGGTTGGCATGCATAATAGTTTTATCTGCCTGCTTTATTTTTTGCAACTGCTTGTAAATAATAACCAGCAGTATGGTTAGTAACGCGGCATAAAAAAACAGGGCCAGCCGCTGCTTTTCAACAGAATTTATAGTCTCGCCGGCTATGATGGGTAATATAGAGCTTACCTGGAGCTTGCGCTGCCTTGCACCATAATAAATAGCATCGTCCATTGCTTGCTTTATAAAAACATAGGCGTTTGAAATGTCACCGTTTTTATGAAGCAATTGCGCCAGGTTCAGCATAGCGGCAGCCTCCTTAGTCGATGAGTTAACATCGGCAATAGCTGCCAGTGTCAGTAAGCTGATGGCGCTGTCGGGTTTATCGTTCCTGATATACAGATCGCTTAATGTTGATGCCGTAACCGCGTACTGATGATAGGTTAACTTATAGTTTTTAATAAGTGACTGCAGTTCAATAACTGCTTTTTGTGAATTGCCGTTCTTTAAATATTTTAATCCGTTATAATAGATGTACTCAAACGAATTGGTTTTACAAAGCATCAACCCCGAATCTATGTACCTGCTTGCCCGCTCATTATATATAGGTGTATAATAATCGTCCTTATCATAATCGGCCAGATCATAATAGGTTCGGGCTGTTAAAAAATAATATTCCGTTTTGGCCGAATCAGGCAGCATAACAACGTTGACTGTTTTTAACGAATCGAAAGTCTCTTTAAACATTCCGGATGATAGCAAGATAAAGCCAAGCTTAATTTTTCCGTAAGCTATTTTAACCGGGTCATTTAACTGGTGCCCTATTTGCTGTAGTTTTTGCGAGTAACTGTATGCCGAATTATAGTTGAAAGATTTGTACTCATTGTATAGCATAAGGTTTATACTATATCGCCGGTTCAGATCGGTGTTACGGGAGTTTAATAATTTGGTGAGACTGTCAATGCGTTTCAGTTTAACCGCATCATAAGTTTTTTTCTTGTCTAAAGTATTGTTAAGCCGGGTAAGTAAGCTATCATAACCGGCAAAGGGAAAGGCCTGATGAAAAAGCAATAAAAAAGGAATAAGTAGTAATATTCTTCTCATTTAAATATCAGGTTGTGAAATTGGTATGGTAATAACAGATGGAGTTGTTACTATCCTATAAAATTATAAAAAATACATTGTAGTTATATAAATGCTTGAAAAATAAGCGAAATTTGCAGGCAACTGTAACGAATAAATAAAATTTATCGTACATAGTAATTATATCGAATTATGTATATTTACATATAAAGATGTAAAACAAACTTGCGTTAAAATGTCAGCAGAGAAAATATCGGTCCTGTATGTAGATGATGAGGAGAATAACCTATTTTCGTTCAAAGCCACTTTTCGTATAAAATATAATGTGCATACTGCTATAAGCGGTGATCAGGCTTTGAAAATATTGCAGGCAAAACCCGTTCAAATTATTATTACCGACCAACGTATGCCCGAAATGACCGGTGTGGAATTTTTGGAGAAGGTATTGGAAATTTACCCCGATCCAATGCGCATACTATTAACCGGTTATGCTGATATGGGCGCGGTGGTTGACGCGGTTAATAAAGGTAAAATATTTCATTACCTGGCAAAGCCATGGAATGAGGAAGAGCTTGATATTACCATCAACCGTGCTTACCAAAAATACCTGGAAAAAGTTGAGCTAAAAGATATGAATGAAAAGCTGGAAGTGTCAAATGACCAGTTAGAGTTTATGCTGCGTCAAAAACTCCTTTCCTGATAAGATTACTTACCCTCCGTTTTGTACCTGCATAATTACTGATAGTAATTTTTCGCGGGTAAAAGGTTTTTCTAAAGTGCTTTGTACGCAATTATAGGCTAATATCCTCGAAAGATCATTGCTATTCCTGCTGGACGATAGGATAACAACAAAATAATTTTTTTGAATCTCAGCCGGTAATTGCTCAAACTCCTCAACAAACTGGAACCCGTTCATAGTAGGCATTTGCAGGTCAAGCAATATTATAGTGGTAGGGGCGGCGCTTAAGTTATTATTTATTGCCGTAAGCGCTTCATGAACCTCCGGATAGGTTGTTACCTTTAAACGTCCGTCAGCATGCTCAATAATTTTGCGCGCAATAAAGCAATCAAGCTCACTATCATCAACAACTATAAATGATAACTCCATGCCCGGTTTATATAGAAGGTATAGTTACTTTAAATGTGGTGCCCTGGTGCATAACCGAATTTACTTCAATTTGCCCGTTTAATTTTAATAATGCGCTCTTTACATTATATAAACCAAAACCTGAACCCACCTCCTGCGAATTTGCCCTGTAAAAAAGGTTAAATATTTCACCGATATGAGTGCCTAAAATACCAATGCCTGTATCCTTAACATAAATTGTTGCCATGCTTTTTTGAACTTCAATAGATACATCTACTGATTTATTAGCCTTGGATTTATCCTGGTATTTAAAAGCGTTTGTTAACAGGTTATTAAAAATAAGTTTCAAAGGTGTTTCATCACTTCTAAAAACTTCATCCTGTTTAATGGTTACGTTAAAGGCTACATTACTTGTTTTTGAGAGTACATTGTACATGGATTTCATTTCATCCATTAACCTGTTAAAATCAATATCGGTTATTTTTAATTCACCGCGTTGCAAGCTATAATAATCATGCATACTTAAAATATAAGTATCCAGCTTTTTTAATGATTTTTCCATCAGCATCATCATTTCCTTCATCTCCTCAATGTCATCCATTTCGCGCGAAATGTTGATGGCCCCTAAAATACCCGAAAGCGGCCCACGTATATCGTGGCTAACGCTGTAAGCAAATTTATTCAGCTCGTTATATGCTTTTTGCAGCTCATCATTTTTTACAGCAAGCATTGAGTTAGCCATGTAAAATTTATTGGCTTCATCAATTGCCGAAACGATATCAGCTTCTGTCCACGGTTTTTTTACATACCTGAATATATTGCCTTTGTTTATCGCATTAATAATAGATTCAACGTCTGTATAGGCTGTTAGTAAAATGCGTACCGGCAACGGATAGCTTATACGTATCTCTTCAAAAAAATCAACACCGGTTGTTCCCGGCATACGCTGGTCACAAAAAATAACTTTAATATCGGGATTGTTTTCCAAAGCGCTCATAGCCTGCGGAATATTTACCGCGGTAAGGATGTGGTAATCCATCCTTAATGATGCTTTAAAGCCTACCAGGTTATCCGGCTCATCATCTATGTATAAAACTTTAATTTTTTGCGACATTGTAAGTAATGCTAAGGTTGTTGATAAATAATTTAGGTTCAGCTATTAAGTAATATCAAATGTAATAAATTACAACTTATAAGAATACTAATTTAATTTGGGGTCAAATATTATTGGTATTTCCATTGTAAATTCCGTCCCTTCTCCAAGCGCGGTTTTTACTATTATTTGGCCGTGGTGTTTTTTAATGGTATTATAAGCTATTGACAGGCCTAAACCAGTACCTTCTCCAACATCCTTGGTAGTGAAAAAAGGTTCAAATATTTTTTTCTGTGTTTGCTCATCCATCCCTATCCCATTATCTTTTATAGTTATAAATACATTAATGTCATCACAAGTAGTTATAATAGATAGTTGGCCACCCTCAGTATCACCAAAGCGTTTTTGTATAGCATAAATAGCGTTTGATATCATATTTAAAAACACCTGGTTTAGTTTGCCGGCATAACATTCTACCAATGGCATTTTGCCATATTCTTTAATTACCTTTATTTTGCCATTGAGCAAATTATTGGCAATAACCATTGTTGATTCCAGCCCTTCGTTCAGATCGGCCTTTTTTAAATCGTCCTCATCCAGGCGCGAGAATATTTTTAATCCCTTAACAATTTCTGCCGTACGGTTAGCGCCTTCGTTGATTCCCTTTATCAAGTGTTTTATTTCCATTGTAAGGTAATCAAAATCAAGCTCCTCTTTGTAATTTTGTATTTTTTGCTGTTTCTCGGCAGGTGAAATATCCGATGCGCCAACTTCTTCAATTACAGTAAGCGCTTCCATCATCATTTCAATATCGCGTTTTAGCGGGTTGATATTCGAAGTTACAAAATTTATAGGGTTATTTATTTCATGCGCAATGCCGGCTGTAAGCTGACCCAGTGAAGCCATTTTTTCTGATTCAACTAATTGCGATTGGGCTTCTTTTAAATCAACTAATGTTTTGTTTAACTCATGGTTGCTTTCATTCAGCTCATGTGTGCGCTCTTCAACTTTTTGTTCCAATACAACGTTTTGCTCTGTTACAATACGCTCGTTTTCCTGCAGAGCTTTTACTGTTTCTTCCTGTGATCGCTCCTTTTCAGCTTTTAAAATGTTGATCCTGTCGGCCAGTGCGAAGGATAGTAATATTACTTCCATTGCCGAGCCAATAGCAATTGCGTAATTGGTGAAAACATTATAAGGCAATACATTAACATCTTTAAGTATCCATACTATGATGCCAACGATTAATGGTAACCATGCAATAAGAAAGAACTTAGCCGGCCTTGACCCACGCCTTGCAATGATTACAGAAACGGTTAATATATATAAGGACACCAACCCTGCAAATGATTGCAAAATTTGATAAGAAATGTAATAGCTACCAACTATTGCAGTGATAATAGCAACTATGTAAACAGCATATATCCCGTACACAACCTTATCCAATCGTGCTAAAAATAACCGGGCATTTAAAAATTTACGAATAAATTCAAGGCCCGTGATATTAACCAGCGCCGTAAAAATAAAGAACGACCTGGTTGCCAAAAACACACTGTTTGGCCATAAAAATTGAAAACAATAACCTTCAATCGTAGCCTGTATCATACCTACAACAAAAATGTAAACCACGTAATACAGGTAAATAGGATCTTTTACAGAAAAATAGATGAATAGGTTATAAAAAAACATCACCAGGATGATGCCGAAGAATATTCCGAAAAATATGTTTTTGCCAAGGTTGCTTTCAATTATTTGCTCGCGCTCGCCTAAAAAAACGGGTAATTGCATTTCATGGCTTGATACCATGCGTGTATAATAAACAGCCGTAGAGCCCTGCGGGATGTTCAGGTTGTAGATGAATTTATGATAGTTAATTACTCTGGAGTTGAACGGTAATAGTTCACCGCTACGATTTTGAATGAAAGAGCCGTTGGAAGGTGAATAAAAATTAATACTTAATAAAAGTGACTGGTCAAACTCCAGTAAAAGGTTTGAGGTGGGAGTTGAGTTGGTAATAGTTATTTTTAACCAAAGAGGGCTTTTTATCAACCCAAAATCAGGAACAACCTGCTTTGACCGGATAAAATGCTTTTGCTGTTGTATGCTTTGAATAGTTTGGGTAGATGATGAATCAATATAATATTCAATAGCATTGCCAATAGTTACGATGTTTTTTTTACCATCATAATTTACCTGGGCGCTTACCTGTAAAGTGAAAAATACAGGTAGCAGTAATGATAGTAAAAATTGATAATAACGCATAGGCTTATTCATTCGTTAAAAATACTATTAACCGCGTTTGTAAAAAAATTAAATTGCTTTTTATACACTATCCTTTATAAATAAATGAAGATTCGATAGGCCTGCGAAGCGATCTTACTTTTGGCGTACCGCCTTTTGACAAACGGAATATAAAAACAGGCTGCTTTCCTTTTAATTGCGGCAGCAAATCATAAAACGCATTGCCAATTTTGGTGAACTCTTTTTTGTAATAATCGTCCATATCAATACCATTGCCCTGTTTTAAACGGGCAAGCATAAACACTAATTGTGCTATTGGCTGGAAAGATAAACCCGCAAGATTTGCCTCGATCCATATTCTTTCTAATGCGCGGCCACCTAATAAAAAGTCCAGGTCAGAATATTCAGGCATAGTAATTACACCCAATGCTGATGAAAATGAAACCGATTTATTTACAGCTTTGGTAAAAGCATGCCCACGGTGTAAATTGCGTAAAAATGAGATGGCATCAGTATCTGAAGCTACCTTTAAGGCCGCCAACTCAGCAGTTGAGGCGCCCAGGCTGTTTACATCCAGTCCATCAGCTTTTTGTTTGATTTCTTCAGGGGTCCACCTCAACTCATTGGTGAAGGTATCGTAATGTCCACGCGGGTGTAATATTCTCAGCATTTCGGTTGTAGCCAATAACTTTCCTATTTCGCGCATTTGGTTTTCATCCTCAATTAAATGCAGCTCAGCGCCGTTATAACTTTGGATAGATGAAGTGATTTTGGATAAAATATCTTGTGATACCGTTTCTTTTGCAACCTGGTCGCGGTTTGTTACCCGCATCCCAATTCCTGCTTCTAAATATTTTTTAAGTGGCGAGGCTTCTGCTTTTTTAAAGGAAATACGGGCTACGATCCTATTATCATCTTTTATTGGAAAATATTCGGGAATAATGTCATACCCCAAAACAGCCGCTTTAATGCTTATGTTTTCTATCGAAGCACCTACAGCAACATATGATCCTAAATTGTTAAAGTCAAGCAGCGAATGTGAAAAGTGCAGGTCATGAAATATAAATAAACCCTTTTCAGTATAGGCAAACTTCCACGGCTGCGCATTACCGCCTGATGGCGCGGCTATGCCGGCTTTAACAATTTCAGTGATTGCGCTTTCGGGCATATTAGCGCTGCTACTACCAGGATCGATTTTTTCAATAGCCGCCAGCATTTCTTTATTGGTCAATTCTGCCGGAGGAAAATAATATTCAGGTAATTTGTCTATCGGTGTATGTTCGTCCTTAACCAACTCATCCATATCCACATAATACCTGCCCGATTCATGGTATTGGTCCAGCAAAATACGGCGGGAAACATCCGTTGTAAGCGCGCCGCCTAACACTACAGACGAAGCTAACTGCGGCCATGTATTAATGGAAGTTTCCACTTCCATCATTGATGCCTTCATACGGGTAGAAATTGTATCGGCACCCACCATTTTTAATACGTATGGTATTTTTTGTTCGTTGGTAAGGTCTTTAATATTGCTTGGGTCAAGCCCGTCAGCAAGGCCATGTAATATTGGGCGGTTTGGTTCCAGGTCAAAACGTTCCACGTCAAGCATGCCACGGTCATTGGTATCCATAACTACCGGAATTTGTAATTCGCGGGCCTTAAACCGGCTTTCAATTTTTATATCCATTCCATCACAAACCTCTATGAAAAGGTCCAGCTTCCCGCCACCGGTAAAAAACTCGTCCATGTTTTGCTTGTTCAGGCCATCATGAAATAGTTTAATTTTAATGAACGGATCTATCTCGGCAATTTCACGGGCAGCAATAATGGTTTTATTAACGCCCATATTATGCAAACCTGTGCGTAAGCGGTTTAAGTTGCTTAGCTCGGCGGTATCAAAATCGGCTAACCTTAATTCGCCGCATATCCGTTCCATAGTCATGGTTAGCGCTATAGATTGCCCGACGGATAAACCTACTATCCCGATTTTTTTAGTTTGTAATAATTCCCGTTCCTGCGTGGTTATTTTTAACTGATTACGATTGGTACGTACTTCAACAAATTCATCTTCATCAAGCAAATGTACCAGCCGGCGTGCCCATGGATAATAAACCCAAACACCATAATCATCAATGACCGTTCCGTTTAAATGGTTATCGATGCTGGCCTGGTATTCGTCGGGCTTAATTCTTATCGTCGGGTTTTGGCTTTTAATGAGTTCCTGCAATTGGCCGTACATTTCATCGTGCACAAATAGTACTTCTCCATTGGAGAGCAGGTTATTTAAAGCTTTTTTTTCGGTTGGGTTTGTGATCCTGAAAAATAACGGTTTATAGGTTAACTTATCTTCAGGGTTGATTTTCAGGTGGCTAATATCGTTCAACATGCGGGTAGCAATTAACAAAATAGTTTAAAAACCATTTATACGGAATAACAGGAAATAAGTTAAATTATATCGGGATGGCTTACCCTTTCTTTTGACTTTAGGAAACTCTTCTGCGCATTTGCAATAACAGAAGGGAGATCCCAATTTTCAAGATTTTTGATTTTAATATCGTAGTGGATAGTTATTTCTTTTTTTCTCAGGATCTCATCGCGGGTAACTTCTAAATTTTCGCGGATATCTATGATCGCCTTCTTATCTTCTTCGTAAGCTTTGGTAAGTGTAGGCACATCTTTTAAAACCATGGTAGTTGCCACCAGGTCAAGTTTAGGATAATAAAATGTTCCGTCCTTGCCTATACTATCTTCTAACTCCATACCCACCGCTTTTCCGGGCGGTATGGTATAAGGTGCGCAAAGCGCAAATAGTGATTGTATGCCTATTTGGTAAGAAATAGCAACGGTAGTGCGTATCAGGAAGATAGAACCTATTCCGTATCCTGCAATTTCGCGCGAATTCCATAATCCGCAAAGCTCGCCGGTACCCCCGTTTTTAGCAAAGTGCCAAACCAGGTCGAATATGCCCGGGTCCATGGCGCCGGTAGCAGTTTCAATTGGTAAAGGCTCAGTTCCGCCTGCTACATGTACTCTGGCGCCCCCATATACCTTTTTCCCGTCCATTGATTCTACCACCATTACAAAGGCCGCAGGATTCCTGGTCCATTCGTTTTTTGAATAGGATACTTTGGTAACACCAATGCTGGTTAGCACATGTGTATGACCTTCAATAAATAGCGCGCAGGTTTCGGGTTCATCAATAGCCCTGAATGCCCTGAGCCTAACCTCGGGTTTGTCCTTATTTATGCTATCATCCATTTTAAAAGATGCAAGGTAAAGGCATTATAACTTGGTTTAACACTACTAATTTATGTAAAAAGTAAAAAATAGAATCCATTAATACCGGTAATTAACCTGTTATTTAATTATTTTTATGATAAGGAGAGGTCGAATATTGTTAATAGCTTAATTATGAATAAATTAAGCTATAGGGTTTAATTAAGTATAGTTTGCTCAAAGTTACCATGTAAAAATCAAATATTTATAGCTAATAGTTGTAAGATGAAAATGTGACTTACTTGTTACATTGTGTGACTTACTTGTTACATAAATGCCTAATTACATTGTTATACCTGTAGAATTAACAAGTAAGAAATGGATAGGTTTTAAAGGAAGAATAACCTATAACTCAAACAATCATATTGATTGCCAAAACTCCAAATAGGCCTATAACAGAAACCAGCGTTTCCATTAACGACCATGAACGAAAGGTATCTTTCATAGATAAGCCGAAATATTCTTTAAACAGCCAAAAGGAAACATCATTAACATGCGAACAAAATAAGCTGCCTGCACCAACAGAAAGTACCATCAGGCAAGGGTCAACATTACTGTGTAGCATCAGCGGATAAACGATGCCCGCCGCTGTTAAACCGGCAATAGTTGCCGACCCCAGGCATAGGCGCAATATCGCGGTGATAAGCCAGGCCAAAACTAACGGCGGTAAACTTATTCCCTGTAATATATTTGCTAACTGGGTACTTACACCTGTGTCAATAAATATTTGTTTTAATATTCCTGCGCTGCCAATAATCAGCAATATCATGGCTATTTCTTTTACAGCATCCGCATATATGGCCATTACTTCCGTTAATCTTTTACCCATTAAAATGCCCAGGGAGTAAGTTGCAATTACAATGGTTAATATCATAGCGATATTAGGATCACCCAAAAAATCGGCGGTATTTTTTAATGCAATGTTTTGCCCGAATATTTTTGATGCTAATGCGGTTAAGGCTATTATTAAAAACGGCAAAAGCGATGAGGTAATAGCATTGCCAATGCCAGGCAATTCTTTATCATTAAGCTGGCTAACGGGTAGTGAGAGTACCGAATTTGATTTAAGCCCTTTTAAGGTTGATGCAAATAAAGGGCCCGCAATTACAATAGCCGGGATGGCTATAATCACCCCGTATAAAAACGTTTTGGTAAGGTCTGCATGAAACTGCACCACCAGCGCCATTGGCGATGGGTGAGGGGGGACAAACCCATGCATTACAGATAACGATGCCAGCATGGGTAAGCCAACATACACTAATGGCAGCTTATAATTATAAGCAACGGAAAAAATGATAGGTATCAGCAAAACGAAGCCAACATTATAAAACAATGGTATACCAACAATAAACCCCGTTAAGCTCATGGCCCAGGTTACATATTTAGGGCCAAACTGATTTTTTAAAACGGAGGCTATTTTTTGCGCCGCGCCGCTAACGGCAACTAATTTGCCAAGCATGGCACCCAATACTATAATTATAACTAACGAACCTAAAGTATCGCCCAAACCTTTATTTACAGATTGCGCTATATGGTTCATGGGCATGCCCAACAGCAGGGCAGCCATTGTTGAAACCAGCAAAAAAGCCAGGAACGTATTTACCTTTGCCCATGTAATTAACAGGATAAGTGTTACAATACAAAGGAAGAGGATAAGTATTGCCATCAGGTTTAATGTGAATCTCTTGTTACTTTTGAGCCGGAACTACCTACCAGGAAATCAAGGTCGGCACCTTTGTCAGCCTGTTGTACGTGTTTAACGTACATGTTTACATAACCCCTTGATGCCATTAATTCGGGTTGTTTCCAGTTACTTCGCCTTTCTGCCAACTCCTGGTCTGATACTTCCAGGTGAATGCGCTTGCCGGCAACATCCAGTTCGATCATATCTCCATTTTCTACCAGGCCTAAAGCGCCGCCAATAGCCGACTCGGGCGATACATGCAGGATAACTGTGCCATAAGCGGTACCACTCATTCTGCCGTCAGATATTCGCACCATATCAATAACTCCTTTATCCAGCAATTTTTTAGGTAACACCATATTGCCTACCTCGGGCATGCCGGGATAACCAACCGGGCCAACACTTTTTAAAACCATTACACAGGTTTCGTCAATATCAAGGTTGGGGTCGTCAACCCTTGCATGATAATCTTCAATATTTTCAAAAACTACGGCACGGCCACGATGCTGCATCAATTCGGGCGTAGCGGCCGACGGCTTTATAACAGCTCCATTTATAGCTAAATTTCCCTTAAGTACAACAATGCCCGCTTCGGGTATTAATGGCTCATCAAAATTATAAATAACTTCTTTGTTGTAATTTACTCCTGAGCCTTCAATGTTTTCCTTATGCGATTTGCCGCTAACGGTAATAACATCCATGTTTAGCTCCGATTGCATTTGCTTTAATATTGCAGGCAAGCCACCGGCATAATAAAAATCTTCCATCAGGAATTTACCGGACGGCATCAGGTTTAACAGCAATGGCATTTTACTACCTATCTCATCAAAATCTTCCAGGTTAAGGTCAACACCAATCCTGCCTGCAATAGCAGTTAGGTGTATAATAAAATTGGATGAGCCACCGATAGCCGCATTAACCTTAATGGCATTTTCAAATGCATCGCGGGTTAATATCTTTGATATGCGCAGGTCTTCTTTAACCATGTCAACTATCCTTCTGCCGGATAGCTGGGCCAGGCGTTTGCGGCGCGCATCTACCGCAGGTATGGCAGCACCGCCGGTTAAGCTCATTCCCAATGATTCAACCATACAGGCCATGGTTGATGCCGTACCCATAGTCATACAATGGCCGGGGCTTCTTGACATGCAACTTTCTACTTCGGTATAATCTGCATAGGATATTTCGCCGCGCTTTAATTCTTCGGTCAGTTTCCAAACGCTGGTACCCGAACCTATATCATGACCTTTATATTTGCCGTTCAACATTGGGCCACCCTGTACAACAATAGTTGGAAGATCAACACTTGCGGCCCCCATTAAAGTTGAAGGCGTGGTTTTATCACACCCTGTTAGTAATACCACACCATCAATCGGGTTGCCTCTTATTGATTCTTCCGTATCCATGCTTGCCAGGTTGCGGAAAAGCATGGCAGTAGGTTTAAGCAAAGTTTCACCTAATGACATGATCGGAAACTCAACAGGGAAACCGCCGGCTTCCAATACGCCGCGACGAACACTTTCGGCAATATCACGCAAATGCGCATTACACGGCGTTAATTCCGACCACGTATTACAAATACCTATAACCGGGCGGCCGTCAAACATATCTTCGGGCATACCCTGGTTTTTCATCCAGCTGCGGTATATCAACCCCATCTTATCCGTTTTCCCAAACCAGTCTGAACTCCTGAATTTTGCCATAGTAATCGCGTTTTTAAATAATCCATATAAAGATTATATAACTTTTTGAAAGTTGGCTAATCTTTTTTTGTTTTATGAGTGATCTTACCTGAACGGGTTTATAGTTTCCCGTTTTTTATCGGGACAAATAGGCTTATAATAAGAAAAGCAGCCTAAAAAGCTGCCTTTCTTATTGTTGCTAATTATATCGTATTATATAGCTTCCTTACTTAATTGGTTGTTTACCAAACGCCAAATTCCTAACGGGTTTGAATTTTTAAGTTCATCAGGTAATAGCGATTGTGGCATGCCCTGGTATGAAATTGGGCGGGTAAACCTGCTGATAGCAGCGGTACCTACCGATGTGCTGCGTGAATCTGTTGTTGCAGGGAACGGGCCGCCGTGAACCATGGTTGAGCTAACTTCAACACCGGTGGGGAAACCATTTATAATTAGCCGGCCAACTTTTTGCTCTAAAATATCCAGCAAATCCTTATAGTTTTCAAGGTCGCTTTCTGTACCGTGTACAGTAGCTGTTAAATGACCGGATAAGTTTTTGGCTATTGCTAAAATATCATCCTTTGAAGTGGCTTCAACAACTAAGCTTGCAGGGCCAAATATTTCTTCAGACAGATTAGGGTGCGCGTTAAATACTTTACTGGTTGTTTTAAATAATACCGGCGACGCGGTATTTAATGCATCAGATTCGGCGCCTTTAGCCAATGTTTCAACGCCATCAACTGATAAATGGTGGGCAACCCCTGCGTTATATGACTTATAAATATTAGCAGCCAGCATTACCCCACCTGTAGTTTGTTTAAACTGCTCTTCCAAATGTTCGGTAAACTTTTTTCCGCTGGTATTATCTTCATAAACAAGCATGCCCGGGTTGGTACAAAATTGACCTACGCCCAGCGTTACCGAGCCTGAAAAACCCTTGGCAAATGCTTCGGCCTGGTTATTCAGCATTTCCGGAAGGATAAATACCGGGTTGGTACTGCCCATTTCGGCGTAAACAGGGATGGGTGTTTCACGTTGCACGGCAGCATCAAATAAAGCTTTGCCACCACTGTATGAACCTGTGAAACCAACTGCTTTTACTTCTGGATGTTTAACTAACTGTGTTCCTGCTGTTGAGCCATCACCATATATCATTGAAAAAACGCCATCGGGCATGCCGGTATCTTTAGCTGCTTTTTGTATGGCTTTGCCAACTATCTGGGCGGTAGCCGGGTGTGCTGAGTGTGCTTTTACAACTACCGGGCAACCTGCTGCCAACGCCGAAGCTGTATCACCACCGGCAACTGAAAATGCCAGCGGGAAATTACTTGCACCAAAAACAACAACAGGGCCAAGGCCCATTTGCATAAAGCGGATATCCGGTTTTGGGATAGGTGTACGTTCAGGGTTGGCTGTTTCAATACGCGCGTCAAGCCATGAGCCATCTCTTAGCAATGTAGCAAACATTCTTAATTGCCCGGTTGTGCGTCCGCGTTCGCCTTGTATTCTGCCGGTTGGTAAGCCTGTTTCGGCACAACAAATTGTTACCAGCTCATCGCCTGTTGCTTCTATTTCAGTAGCTATGGCTTCTAAAAAAGTTGCTTTATCAGCTCCCGATTTTTTGCGGTAAACCTGGAACGCCGCTGCTGCTTTAGCAACCGCTTTATCTACTTCGGCAGGTGTAGCCTTTGGGAATTCTCCAAGCGTTTCGCCGGTTGCAGGATTAACCGACGGTAATGTAGTTGTTCCATCAGCTGATTGTTCAAACCCGATGATGTGTTGTCCTTTGATCATGTTGTTACTGTATTTATAAGAGTGCCTATGCCTTCAATTGTAATTTTTATACTGTCGTTTACTTGTAGCGTAAAATCATCTGTCGGAACGATGCCTGTACCTGTCATTAAGTAAGTTCCATTAGGGAAATCCATTTCTTTGAAAAGATAATCTACAAGGTCTGTATGCTTGCGCTTCATTTGATTAATGCTTATCTCATCTGCAAATACAACTACCGAATCGCGTGTGATCTGAATGCTGATTCTTGTATCCGCATCTATCGGGTTTTCGGTAACTAATAAACATGGCCCAATAGCAGCAGAGCCGTTATATGATTTAGCCTGTGGTAAGTACAGTGGATTTTCGCCTTCAATATCTCGTGAGGACATATCATTACCAATGGTATAACCTTCAATTGTTCCGGTAGAGCAAATAAATAAAGTTAACTCCGGCTCTGGCACATTCCATTTTGAATCCTTGCGGATGCGTACCTCATCACCAGGGCCTACCGTGCGATAGGCAGGCGCCTTGAAAAATAATTCAGGACGGTCTGCATCATATACACGGGCATAAAAATCGCCGCCTTTTGCATCTTTTGATTCTTCTATCCGTGCCTCACGGCTACGGAAGTAAGTAACCCCCGATGCCCACACTTCCTGGTTAGAAATTGGCGCTAATACATCTAAACCTACAACATCTTCCAGCTTATCGTCTGCCTCCAAATGTTGCAGCTCTTCCTTAATAAATTGAAACAGGTTTTGCCTGTTTACAAATTCATCCCAGTTAACTTCTTCAGCAAGATAAAACAGGCCATTATCGTTAATGATAATACCTTGGGTTGTGTTATATATTTTCATTGTTTTTAAGTCTTAAAATTTCGCTCAATATAGCGGTTTTAACATGGTTTTTTAGAAATTTAAAAAATGAAGCACCTCCTCTGCAATCGATTGCTTGAATATCATAAATTTGAAAACAGAAAAAACGTATTCGCAAATTTATTAGACATTTATATGATTGTTTTTGCTATTGTTAATCATAAGTTTGCTAATATTGACCACGAATTACTACCTGATTGGCTTGCAACAGGCAATGTTAATTATTGATAGCAAGTAGTTTACTTAAAGTAAAAAGTTGTTATTTTAAAGATAGTGTGGTTCGGTTATAAAAAATGTAAACTAATACTTTTAGTGAAGTATGCAATTAAAAGGTAGTACAGGTATTATTGTTAAACAAGTATAAAACAAACCTTTAAACACAATGTTACCTTAGTCAATATTGACTTGTCCGGTACATGATCCGATATACTGCTACTCACACGTAAATATGAAAAATCCTTCCACTATAAAAGTCCTGGCCATTGATATCGGAGGCTCGCACGTTAAAGCAACTATCTTAAATGAAAAGGGAGAGCTAACGATGGAATACGATAAAGTAGTAACACCGTCGCCGGCTAATCCCGAAAATATGATAGCCGCTATAAAAACGCTGGTGAAAAGCTTCCCGGTTTATGATTGTGTGTCTGTCGGTTTTCCCGGTTATATCAAAAACGGTGTTGTAAAAACAGCGCCTAACCTTGATGCCGAGTCGTGGAAAGATTTTGACCTAAGCAAAAAGCTTGGTGAAGCCCTTGGTAAAGCAACTAAAGTAGTTAATGATGCCGATATGCAAGGTTTAGGCGTTGTAGATGGTAAAGGCCTTGAGCTGGTAATTACCTTAGGTACAGGCTTTGGCACCGCTTTAATGTTAGACGGCCATTTATTGCCTCACCTGGAATATGCGCATCAACCAATCACCAAAAAACATGACTACGATAGTTTTATCGGTGATAAAGCGCTTGATAAGTTGGGCAAGGCAAAGTGGAACAAACGAATGGAATACGTTTTTGAGATTCTGAAAACCGTTTTTAATTATGACACTTTATATATAGGTGGTGGTAACTCACGCAGACTGACTATGCAATTGGACCCGAATATGAAAATAGTGAGTAACGAGGATGGCATAAAAGGTGGTTCAAGACTTTGGGTAACCGGCGACGACGAACACTTAGCCACGTTAACACATCATAAAAAATAGTAAATCAACCAAACACAATAACAGATTAAAATGGATTCAAGTAAAAAAAGCATTGAAGAACAAGGTATTGATACCGTAAGGGTATTATCTGCTGATGCGGTACAAAAAGCTAATTCCGGTCACCCGGGTACAGCTATGGCATTGGCACCGGTAGGTCATGTACTTTGGAAGGAATATCTAAACTATAACCCTAAAAACCCTGATTGGGCAAACCGCGATAGGTTTATCTTGTCATGTGGTCATGCTTGTATTTTACAATACAGCTTCCTTCATTTGCTTGGATATGATCTTTCGATGGATGATATTAAAAACTTCCGTCAATTAAATAGTAAAACTGCCGGCCACCCTGAATATGGCTTGTGCCCGGGTGTTGACGTAACTACCGGTCCGTTGGGCCAGGGTTTCGCTAACGGTGTAGGCTTTGCAATAGCTCAAAAGCATTTAGCTGGTCGTTATAACAAACCGGGTTTTGAGCTTTTTAACTATCATGTATACGCTATTTGCAGCGATGGTGATATGATGGAAGGCGTAACTTCTGAAGCAGCTTCAATAGCCGGTCACCTGGAATTAGGTAACATTATTTATTTGTATGATGATAACCATATCTCTATTGAAGGCAGCACTGATATTGCCTTTACCGAAAATGTGGAAGAACGCTTTGCATCTTACGGCTGGCATGTACAGCATGTTGATGATGCTAACGACGTGCACGCGCTTAATCTGGCTATAAGAAATGCTAAATCTGAAACGCAAAAACCATCATTAATTCGTGTACGCTCGTTAATTGCTTACGGTAGCCCTAATAAATCGGGTACTGCAGGTTCACACGGTTCGCCGCTGGGCGCTGACGAAGTAAAACTGGTAAAAGAGTTTTTTGGCTTCGATCCGGATAAATCATTCTATGTATCAAAAGAAGTAGAAGAATATTATAAAGAAATAGGTGCAAGAGGTATAGAAACCGAAAAGAAATGGAATGACCTGTTTGCACAATACAAAGAAAAATTCCCTGAATTAGCTGCTGAATACTTATCGGCAAGCGCAGGCGAATTGCCAAAAGGCTGGAAAGATAAGTTGCCTGTATTTAAGGCATCTGACCCTAAAATGGCCACCCGCCAGGCATCAGGCAAAGTATTGAACGCAATTGCAGGAAGCTTCCCTAACCTGATAGGCGGTGCTGCAGATTTGGCACCATCAACAGAAACTAACCTGAAAGAATACGATTCGTTCACCTCTGAAAACCGTAATGGCCGTAACTTCCACTTTGGTATTCGCGAGCATGCTATGGGTTCAGCGATGAACGGTATGGCTTTAACAAAAGGCGTTATCCCATTTGGAGCAACGTTCCTTATGTTCTCTGAATATATGCGCCCGCCAATCCGTTTGGCAGCCATTATGAAGATAGCTCCAATATTTGTTTATACACACGATAGTATTGGCTTAGGCGAGGATGGTACAACTCACCAGCCGGTTGAGCAATTGATATCACTACGTTCAATTCCGAATATTACAGTTATCCGCCCGGCAGATGCTAACGAAAGCGCGCAGGCATGGCGCGTGGCTTTAGAGCATAAAACCGGCCCTACCGTATTGGTATTTACCCGCCAGGGTTTACCTATCCTTGACCAGGACAAATATGGTAAAGCTGAGAATTTGGAAAAAGGCGCTTATATATTATCAGACAGCGAAAAAACTCCTGAGGTGATTTTAATCGCGACAGGATCTGAAGTAGCGTTGATTATGGATGCTCAGGCTAAACTGACCGAAGAAGGTATTGCAACCCGTGTGGTAAGCATGCCATCATGGGAGCTGTTTGAAAAACAAAGCGACGCTTACAAAGAAAAAGTATTGCCAAAAGCTATCAAAAAACGTTTAGCTGTGGAAATGGCTTCGCCGCTTGGCTGGCATAAATATGTTACCGACGAAGGTGATACTTTATGTATGACCACTTTCGGCGAATCAGCCCCGGCAGACGACCTTTACAAGCATTTTGGTTTCACCGTAGATAACGTAGTTAAAAAAGCGAAAGCACTGTTATAGATATGAGTATCAAGTAGCGAGTATCAAGTAAGGATTAAATCACTTGGTATTTGCTACTGAATGTCTGGTTACTTGATACTGGCTACTCGATACTAATAATAAAATGAACTGGCAAAGCGACATTATAAAAAACCTGGCCTGGTCTGATACCATCATCAACCTTGAAGCAAAACAACGTGTTGCCGACAGGATTGCTGAAAAGGTGAAGGATGGTGATGTGTTGGGTGTGGGCTCAGGCTCTACTTCGTACCTGGCGCTGGTTGCTATTGCTAAAAAAGTTAAAGCTGAAAAGCTGAACGTTAAAGCTATTACTACTTCTATTGAACTAACTATGGTTTGCAGTAGTTTGGGTATAGAAACAACAACATTATTTGAACACCGCCCCGATTGGTATTTTGACGGAGCCGATGAGGTTGATCCTGATAAAAGCCTGATTAAAGGCAGGGGTGGGGCAATGTTTAAGGAAAAGCTGATCATGAGTGCCAGCCCGGTTACTTATATACTTGTTGACGAAAGTAAACTGGTGAAAAAGTTAGGTACTAATTTCCCTGTTCCGGTTGAAGTTTTCCCACCGGCATTATTATATGTAGAAGCCGAACTAAAGAAACTCGGGGCAGAAACAACATTACGCCCTGCAAAAGGTAAAGACGGGCCGGTAATTACAGAAAACGGAAACCTAATACTTGATGCGCATTTCAATACCATAGACAAGGAAATGGAACGAAAAATAAAAGCCATAACCGGGGTTATTGAAAGCGGGCTTTTTATAGGATTTAACGTAGAGGTTTTGACAGCTTAAAAATATTAATAGAAAGAATTTAAAATAAAGACAATGAACAAAGTAAAACAGATACACAGCTTCGGCCAAAGCATTTGGCTGGATTTTATAGATCGTGCTATTATTGGTAACGGTAAATTGAAAAGCCTGATTGACGATGATGGAATACGTGGTGTAACATCAAACCCGGCGATTTTTGAAAAAGCTATCAGCAGCAGCGATATGTATGATGGGGATATAGCAACCTTATCAAAAGATTCAAAATCTACCGAAGACATCTTTTTTGGCTTAGCTATAAAAGACATTCAAAATGCGTGCGATCTATTCAGCAGCTTGTATAAAGAAAGCGATAAAGTTGATGGCTATGTAAGTTTAGAGGTTTCGCCGTTTTTAGCATTAAAAACTGCTGAAACCGCCGCACAGGCAAAACAGCTATGGGAAAAAGTTGACCGCGATAATGTAATGATCAAAATACCGGGAACACAACCTGGTTTAGCCGCTATCCGCGAATCAATTGGTCATGGCATCAACATCAACGTTACCTTATTATTTGGGTTGCCGCGTTACGAAGAAGTAACCGAAGCTTACATCTCAGGTTTGGAAGATCATTTAGCTGCAGGCCATTCTATCGAGCACATTTCATCAGTAGCCAGCTTCTTTTTAAGTCGTATTGATGTATTGGTTGACCCAATGCTTGATGAAAAAGGCTTAGGCGATCTGAAAGGCGAGGTTGCTATCGCTTCAGCTAAAAAAGCTTATGAAATTTATAAAAGAGTGTTCAGCGGCGAACGTTGGGAAAAATTAGCTGCTAAAGGCGCTAAACCACAGCGTTTACTTTGGGCAAGCACCAGCAGCAAAAACCCTGCATTTAAAGATACTAAATATGTTGAGGCCCTGATAGGTGCTGACACTGTAGATACCGTTCCGTTGGAAACTATCGAAGCGTTCCGCGATCATGGTATTGCTGCTGATACTTTAGAGCAAGGCTTAGCCGAAGCAACCGCGACTTTAGAAAAGATCAAAGCTGCCGGAATTGATATTGATAAAATTACGCAACAATTGGAAGATGAAGGTATCGCGAAATTTAACCAGCCTTTTGAAAAATTGTTGAAATCAATAGAAGAAGCGGCTAAAACAAAATAATTCCTGATGGAAACCAGCGATATAAAGATCCTATTTTTCGACATTGGCGGCGTTATGCTCAGCAATGGCTGGGGACATGAATCGCGCCGCGCCGCTGCTGAAAAATTTGGATTGGACTACGAGGAAATGAAGGAGCTACACACATTTATTTTTAATGTGTACGAAAGCGGCAGCATTACCCTCGATGAATATTTAGATACCGTTGTATTTAACCGCCCGAGAAATTTCCCGCGGGAAGATTTTAAGGAGTTTATGTATGCGCAGTCTGTTGAAATGGATACGCTGCAATGGTTAAAAGAATGGAAAAAAGATTGTGGCTTCCGTGTCATTTCCATCAATAACGAGGGCAAAGAGTTGAATGCTTACCGGGTTAAAAAATTTGGCTTGCATGAATTTTTTGATGCCTTTGTATCATCATGCGAGGTAGCCTTACGTAAACCCGATCCTAAAATATGGCAGCTGGCTATGGGTATTGCCCAGGTGCAGCCAAACCAATGCGTTTATTTTGACGATCGTATAATGTTTGTGCGCGCTGCCGAGAAGTTAGGCATCCGGGCGTTTCAGCATACATCGTTGGAGACCACCAAAAAAATATTGGAAAAATTAAAGAAAGATAATCACAACAAATAATATGAGTGCAGCAGATAAATATGATTTCGGTATGATTGGCCTGGGTACCATGGGCCGTAACCTGTTACTAAACATGGGCGACCATGGTGTAAAAGGTGCCGGGTTTGATAAAGACGCCAGCAAAGGCGCTTTGTTAGAACAGGAAAGTACACATAAAAATCTAAAAGGATTTAGCGACGTAAAGCCGTTTATTGAAAGCCTTAATAAGCCGAGAGCGATAATGATGCTGGTTCCTGCCGGTAAAATTGTTGATGATGTAATTGCAGAATTAACCCCATTATTGGATAAAGGTGATATTTTAATTGATGGTGGTAACTCGCACTTTACCGATACCAACCGCCGTGTGGAAGAACTGGAAGCAAAAGGCTTACACTTCTTTGGCATGGGTATTTCGGGTGGAGAAGAAGGCGCACGTAAGGGGCCAAGCATGATGCCGGGCGGTGATAAGGATGCCTATAATGTGATGAAACCTATTTTGGAATCTATAGCAGCTAAGGTTGATGGCGCGCCATGCGTAACTTACATTGGCCCGGGTGCATCAGGCCACTTTGTTAAAATGGTACACAACGGTATTGAGTACGGTATTATGCAACTAATTGCAGAAACCTATGAGATCATGAAAAAAGGCCTTAAGATGGACAACGACGAATGCGGTAAAGTATTCGCCGAATGGAATGAAGGCCGCCTGCAATCTTTCTTGTTAGAAATAACTAAAGATATTTTCAAATATAAAGCACCGGGAACTGATCATTTATTAATTGACGATATTAAAGATGAGGCCCGCGCCAAAGGTACCGGTAAATGGACATCACAAGTTGCAATGGATTTGCAGGCACCAATACCTACTATTGATACCGCGGTTGCCATGCGCGATCTGTCTAAATACAAAGAGCTGCGTGTACAAGCTGCCGGAGTTTACGAAAAGGAAATACCTACATTAAATGTTGATAAGGCAGCTTTCCTGAAATCATTGGAACAAGCGTTTTATTTTAACATGATCATTAGCTACGCGCAAGGCATGCAATTGCTGTCAAACGCGTCTGCTGAATATAAATACGATTTGCACCTGGATGAGATCGCTAAGATCTGGCGCGGTGGCTGTATAATTCGTTCAGAGTTTTTGAATGATATATTTAACGCTTACCAAAAAGATCCAAAACTGGCGCATTTACTATTAGATGCAGGCGTAGCTAAAATCATTAACGAAGTTGTTGCGGGCAGCCGTACTGTAGTATCTGCTGCAACTGCCGCAGGTGTTGCAGCTCCGGCTTACGCTTCATGTTTAAGCTATTTCGATGCTTTCAGAAGCGCACGCATGCCATCTAATTTAATACAGGCACAGCGAGATTATTTTGGCGCACATACCTACGAATTAATAGGCAAAGAAGGAACGTTCCATACCCAATGGGTACCAAAAAGTTAGTTATCATTTAACAGGAAGCACAACATGAGTATAGAAATAAAATCACAATCGACCATATTTGTCATTTTTGGTGGTACGGGCGATTTGAACGCACGTAAACTTGCACCGGCCTTGTATAACTTATACCTGGACGGATGGATGCCCAACCAGTTCTCGATAATTGGAACTGGTCGCACCAAATTGAGCGACGAGCAATTCCGCGCAAACCTGATGGAAGACATCAATAATTTTTCGCGCAGCGGAAAGGTAACGAAAGCCAAATGGGATGTATTTTCAAAAAGTATATTTTACCAGGCATCAGATATTAATGATGCTGAGACCTATAAAGAATTTGGTAAGAAGATAGACGCACACAATGCGGAATGGAAAACCAAAGCCAACGTTATTTATTACCTGGCGGTATCTCCAAACTTCTTTCCGATCATAGCAGCCAATATTTCAAAAGCGAAACTGGCTGATGATCCTGAAAAAACAAGGATAGTAATTGAAAAACCTTTTGGGCATGATTTGGAATCTGCAAAGGAGCTGAATCAACAATTATCTGAAATTTTCAATGAAAAACAGATCTACCGTATCGACCACTATTTAGGTAAGGAAACTGTACAAAATATCATGGCTTTCCGTTTTGCCAATTCAATCATGGAGCCACTTTGGAACCGTAATTATATTGAGCATGTGCAGATATCTGTAACCGAGCAATTGGGCGTTGAAGAACGCGGTGATTATTATGATGGTGCGGGAGCTATGCGCGATATGATGCAAAATCACTTATTGCAGTTGCTTTGTTTAGTTGCAATGGAATCGCCGGTGAATTTTAGTGCCGACGAAGTACGCAACCGTAAGGTAGATGTATTACGTGCCATGCGTAGATTTGGTCCTGATGATGTACGTAACTCAGCAGTACGCGGGCAATACGCCAGCGGATGGATGCAGGGTAAGGAAGTGCCCGGTTATCGTGAAGAGCCAAAGGTAAATCCTGAATCAAATACAGAAACTTTTGCTGCGGTAAAATTCTTTATTGATAACTGGAGATGGCAGGGCATTCCGTTTTACCTGCGTACCGGTAAACGTATGCATCAATCAGCATCAACCATTACTATACAGTTTAAAGATGTTCCTCACCTGGTGTTCCCATCAGAAGCTACTGAAAGTTGGCAGCAAAACAGGCTGATCATCAGTATACAGCCCGAAATGAGCATCCGCTTACAAGTACAGGCAAAACGCCCGGGTATTGATATGGTATTAAATGCTGTTGATATGGTGTTTGACTATAAAGGCACTTATACACAACAAGCACCTGAAGCTTACGAAACACTATTGTTAGATACGATGTTAGGTGACCAAACGCTATTTATGCGTGGCGACCAGGTAGAAGAAGGATGGTCTTTAATTATGCCGATCTTAAATGCATGGATCCATAAAAAGAGCTTAACATTCCCTAATTACTCTGCCGATTCATGGGGACCTGAATCAGCTGAGGCTTTAATTGCACGTGATGGATTTACCTGGTTTACCCAGCCGATTAACGGTAAAAAATAGATTGGAGAGATTAGTGATTAGTTAACTTGCATTAAGCGCTTCAAAGTAATGCGATAGGTTTGAAAGAAGAGAATTAGAACAGTACATGGAGTTAAATATTTTTAATACAGAAGACGGAATTTTAACAGCATTAGCCGACTATTTTGTTAAAGTTGCTAACGAATCAATAGCTGCAAAAGGAAAATTTACCGTCGCTTTATCAGGTGGTAATTCTCCAAGAAAGCTGTATGAATTGCTGGCATCTACAAGCTATGCAGGGCAGGTTGATTGGGAGAAAGCATACTTCTTTTTTGGTGATGAACGTAATGTTCCTCAAACCGATAAGGACAGCAATTTCCTCATGGCTAAAAACGCTTTGTTTAGTCCGTTAGAGATAAACCCGCTAAACATTTTCCCGGTTGATACCAGCTTGCCGCCAAAAGAAGCAGCAGCAAAATATGCCGACGAGATAGAGCAGTTTTTTGACGAAGATGAATTGAGCTTTGACTTAGTTCTGTTAGGATTAGGCGATAACTCGCATACCGCGTCATTATTTCCGCATACACCGGTATTACATGACCGCACACCGTCAGTAAGCGAAGTTTGGCTGGAAGATCAACAGGTATTTCGTATTACCATGAATGCACCAATGATAAATGAGGCTAAACATATTGCCTTTTTAGTTTATGGTGAAGGAAAAGCGATCGCAGTTCATCACGTATTGGAAGATGATGAGGATATTGAAGAATATCCCGCTCAACTAATAGATTCAATTGTTGGCGAGGTGCAGTGGTTCTTAGATGAAGCCGCAGCTGAAAACCTGGAAGATAAATAATATCGAAGATGTCTAAAATATCAGGCCCCCGATAATTATCGGGGGCCTTTTTTATGGATTTAGCTTTGTAACTGAAATATGACTGATAAGTAGTTTTTGACATGAAACATAGCACGTGTTATGCCGTTAATAATTAAACTCAATCATAAATAACATGAAAACTTTAAAAGTATTAGCCGTTGCCTTAGTAGCAACATTTACCGTAACAGCTGCAAGTGCACAAATGCATAGAAGGCACGTAATTGTAAGACATCATCATGTGGTTCATCACCGTCATGTAGTAATACATCACCACCGCTAAAATAAAAAGCCCCGATAATTTATCGGGGCTTTTTATTTTATAAAAGAATAAACTATTACAGCTTACGCTTAACTTCTACATTTTCGTAAGCTTCAACTATGTCGCCTACTTCAATATTGTTGAAGTTTTGAATATTTAAACCGCACTCGTAGTTAGCGGTAACTTCCTTAACATCGTCTTTAAAGCGTTTCAATGATGCCAGTTCGCCGGTATAAATAACTACACCTTCACGTATGATACGTATTTTACTGTTACGGGTAATTTTACCATCCAATACCATACAACCTGCAATAGTACCCACTTTACTGATCTTGAATGTTTCACGTATTTCAACGTTAGCCACAATCTTCTCTTCAAATGTAGGAGCAAGCATGCCTTCCATCGCTGCTTTTATCTCGTTAATAGCATCATAAATAATCGAGTATAAACGGATATCGATTTGCTCAGCCTCAGCCAGCTTACGTGCACCTCCCGAAGGACGTACCTGGAAGCCGATGATGATCGCATCAGAAGCCGAAGCTAATAATACGTCAGATTCAGAGATCTGCCCAACAGCTTTAGAAATAATATTAACCTGTATTTGTTCGGTTGAAAGTTTTAATAACGAATCAGATAACGCTTCGATAGAACCATCCACGTCACCCTTAACTATGATGTTAAGTTCCTTAAAGTTACCAACTGCCAAACGACGGCCAATTTCATCAAGTGTAATGTGTTTCTGCGTACGTAAGCCTTGCTCGCGTTGTAATTGTAAACGCTTGTTAGCAATTTCACGTGCTTCAACTTCGCTTTCAAGCGAGTTAAATTTATCACCGGCAGTAGGAGCGCCTTGCATACCCAACACCTGCACAGGTGTTGACGGTCCGGCAGAATCTACACGCTGGCCACGCTCATTAGTTAACGCTTTTACACGCCCGCTGTAACAACCGGCTAATATTGGATCGCCTACTTTTAAAGTACCGGCTTGTACCAGTATGGTGGTTACAATACCACGGCCTTTATCTAAAGCAGCTTCAATTACTGTACCCACCGCACGTTTATTAGGATTAGCCTTCAGCTCTAATAATTCAGCTTCAAGCAATACTTTTTCTAATAATAGTTCAATGTTTAAGCCGGTTTTGGCAGATATTTCCTGTGTTTGATATTTACCACCCCATTCTTCTACCAAAATATTCATGGCAGATAATTGTTCACGTATCTTATCGGCATTGGCACCTGGCCTGTCAATTTTATTGAACGCGAATATAATAGGCGCACCTGCAGCCTGCGCGTGGTTTATAGCCTCGCGGGTTTGCGGCATCACGCTATCATCAGCAGCAATTACTATGATAACAATATCTGTTACCTGTGCACCACGGGCACGCATAGCGGTAAACGCTTCGTGGCCCGGCGTATCCAGGAATGTTATTTTACCTTTATTTTCAGGTAGCGTTACTTCGTAAGCACCAATGTGCTGGGTGATACCACCTGCTTCGCCGCCAATTACGTTTGTTTTGCGTATAAAGTCAAGCAACGATGTTTTACCATGATCGACGTGACCCATGATGGTTACTATCGGCGCACGTGGTATTAAATCTTCCGGATCATCAGGCTGGTCAAGGTTACCCTCTTCATCCTGTGGTTTTACAAATTCAACTTCGTAGCCAAATTCTTCGGCAACAATGCTCAAAGTTTCGGCATCCAAACGCTGGTTGATAGATACGAACAAACCAAGGCTCATACAGGTAGATATAATCTGCGTTACAGATACATCCATCATGCTGGCCAGTTCATTTGCTGTAACAAACTCGGTAACCTTTATAACTTTTGATTGCAGTTCCTGCTCCATTGCCAGTTCTTCGGCTGTAGCAGCAACATCATCACGTTTTTGACGGCGGAATTTAGCACGTTGCGCAAATTTACCGGATTTACCGGCACCGCTCAATCGGGCTAAAGTTGCCTTAATTTGGTCTTGTATATCTTTTTCTGAAGGTTCTTCCTTAGGGCCGGAGCTTGAAGGCGCATTTCTGTTCCCTCTAAAATCCGGACGATTGCCACCTGTAGGGTTATTATTTGGCCTGTTACCCCTAAAATCCGGGCGGTTAGGATTAATAGTACCTTGTGGTGGTGGCGGAGTACCTTGTCCTCCCTGGTTGTTTCCTTGCGGGCCGCCGCCTTCTTTACGTTTCCGCTTACGTTTATGGTCAGCAGAATTTGTATTTGACGACGATGCTATCGGGTTACGCTTAGGCTCGGTAGGTAATTGAATTTTACCTATAATGTTAGGCCCGCTAAGGCGCTCGGCTTTAGCACGTATAACTTCTTCAGGTTGTTCTTCTTCTACCGCTGGTGTTACTGCAACCGGCTCCGGAGCTTTTACCGGCTCGGGTTTTGGTGCTTCAACAATAGGCTCGGGCTTAGTAATTTCAGCAACCGGCTCAGGCTTTGGTGCTTCAACAACAGGCTCGGGCTTTGGCGCTTCAACAACAGGTTCAGGTTTAACTGCAACCGGCTCTTCTTTCTTTACAACCGGTTCGGCTTGTACACCTTTCTCCAGATCAATTTTACCAACTACCTTAACACCCGGCAATACCTCATTACGCTCTTCGCGTTTTTCAGGTACCGGTTCAGGGGCTGGTTTTGGTTTTTCGGGTTGGGCAGATGTATTATATTGATTAACGTTCTTGATAAGGATCTCTTCGTTCTCAAAATCTCTTGACCGGCGTGTTTCAACCGGCTTATCAGTAGTTTGGCCGGGCTCGTCTTTCCTGATCTTTCCTATACTGATCTGTTTAGCCTCTTCCTTAATACTTTTATCAAACGCAAATTCCTTTAACAGGGCCGAATACATGTCGTTATCCAGCTTCGCCATTGGTTGTTTTTCAACCTTGTAACCTTTTGAAGCTAAAAAATCGACAATGGTACCCATACCAATGTTCAATTCCTTTACTGCCTTTATTAATTTTATAGATTTGTCTTCTGACATTTATTACTGTTTTCCTCTGCTTATTGCAAAAATACGATTTTAATTTTTGGTTGCGCTATTTATTCAAACTCAGCATTCAGGATTGATAAAACATCTTTAACTGTTTCCTCTTCCAAATCTGTACGTTTAACTAATTCGCCTACCGTTAATGCTAAAACTGATTTTGCTGTATCTAAACCAATGCGTTTAAATTCATCAATGATCCAGCTTTCAATTTCATCTGAAAATTCTTCGATATCCACATCCTCGTCATGTTCATCAGCTTCACGGTAAACATCAATTTCATAACCTGTCAATTTACCTGCCAATTTAATGTTATGTCCACCGCGGCCAATCGCTAACGATACCTGGTCGGGTTTTAAGTACACAGCCGCTGTCTTTTTCTCATCATCCAATTTTATTGATGTTATTTTGGCTGGTGATAAAGCACGCTGAATATAAAGCTGGATATTATTTGTGTAGTTTATTACGTCGATATTTTCATTTTTTAGTTCACGTACAATACCGTGTATACGTGATCCTTTCATACCCACACAAGCGCCAACAGGGTCAATACGGTCGTCATAAGATTCCACTGCAACTTTCGCTCTTTCACCCGGTTCACGCACAATTTTTTTAATGGTGATTAACCCGTCAAAAATTTCAGGAACTTCCAACTCAAATAAACGCTGTAAAAATTCAGGGGCAGTACGTGAAATAATGATCTTAGGGTTGCTGTTCAGCATATCTACTTTATGTACAATAGCTTTTACACTATCGCCTTTTTTAAAGTAGTCGGCAGGTATTTGTTCTGTTTTTGGTAATAACAGCTCGTTGCCATCATCATCCAAAACCAAAGTTTCTTTTTTCCAAACCTGATAAACCTCACCGGTTACAATTTCACCTACGCGGTCTTTATATTTTTTAAATATCTCGTCTTTTTCAAGCTCTAATATTTTTGAAACCAATGTTTGACGGGCAGCTAATATAGCACGACGTCCAAAGCTTTCTAAAGTGATCAGCTCAACATAATCATCGCCTACTTCCAAATCGGCATCTAAAGTTTTAGCTTCGGCCAATTCAATTTCCAGGTCGTCGTCCTCACTAAAACCATCTTCCATAACGGTACGCGTGCGCCAAATTTCCAAGTCACCGTTGTCCGTGTTAACGATAACGTCACAGTTTTCGTCGGTGCCATATTTTTTCTTGATCATGCTTCTGAAAACGTCTTCAAGCACGCTCATCATTGTTGGGCGGTCAATGTTTTTGAAATCTTTAAATTCCTGGAAGGAATCTATTAAATTGATATTACTCATTTTTTTACTTAAATGATATGATAACCTTTGTTTCTGTTATTTTATTTATAGGGATAACAGCCTCTATGACTTCAGCTTTTTTACCCTTTTCTTTTACTTTTTCTTCAACTATGATACTGTCTTCAGATATGCCGGATAGTGTTACTTCTTTTTTAGTGCCATCCGCCATTTTAATAGCTAACTGCCTGCCTACATTTTTAGCGTATTGCCTTAATGAAGCAAGCGGGAAATCTATACCCGGCGATGAAACTTCTAAGTTATAAGCGGTTTCTATCACGTTCTCTTCTTCCAGTTTAAAGCCTACGTACCGGCTTATTTGCGCGCATTCTGCAATACCAACACCCTTATCGCCATCAACCAAAATTATCAGCTTTCCGTTTGAGTGCAATTTTACATCCACTAAAAACAAATCAGGCCTTGCAATTTCAGCAATCTTCTCCTCAACCAGTTCCGTTACTCTTTTTTCAATATTCATTATCGTTCTCTTTTTTCTTCAGCTTACGATCAAATCAAAGCGTCGAAATAAATTGATTGACAAACTAAAAGAGGGGGCTAACATGCCCCCTCTTTTAATTCGAATGCAAATGTAATGAAAATTATTGTTTTTTCAAGAGCTTATTGCTTAAAAATCAAATCGGTGTAAGGTAAATCGCCGGGGTGTTTTTTGCCTTTTATAAAATCCCATACACTGCCATCATCACCATAACGGTAATAGCGTACAAAATAGGTTTGCTGTTTGATAAATGCTGTATCGGGTGTATACACTAAAACACTGTCTTTAACAACGTAATGACCGGGTTGTGCAGGCTGGTAATTCTTAAGATCGGTATCTGCAGGCATTTTGTAAACCGGGAATAAATCCTGCCAATTGTTAGCAGTATCGGCAGCTATATCTTTTAATACCAGGTAATTTAAGCCGGTAATTTGAATTGCCTGGTGGTTGTTGCTCAATGAAATATTCACCGAATTATGCTGCGGTTTTGTTTTGCAGGATGATAGTATAATTAGAGTCAAAAAAAATGCAACTTTTTTCATTTCAGTGCTAATTGATGTAATATTACTAAATTTATACATCAGGTATGGAAGAAATTAAAGGATCGAAGTTTGTGATAAGGCATTGGAAAGCCGATGACGAAATTGATTTGCAGCAACATGCCAACAACTACAATGTATCCAAATACCTGCGCGACAGGTTTCCGTACCCCTATACTATGAATGATGCTTTGGATTGGGTAAATTATATGAAGGGCCGGAAGGATGACTTTAATTTTGCTATTACCATAAATGATAAAGTTATTGGCGGTATTGGGCTGGAATTAAGGGAAGATATTTATCGCAAAACTCCATTATTGGGTTATTGGCTGGGTGAGCAATTTTGGGGAACAGGGATAATGACCGAAGCGGTGAGGCTTGTAGCTGATTATGCTTTCAATAATTTGGATATCATGTCTATCCAGGCTACGGTATTTAGCAATAATTTAAAATCAATGCGGGTATTGGAAAAGGTTGGATTTATTAAACAGGGTATTTTGAAACAGTGTATAATTAAAAACAACGAAGTGTTTGATGAACATATTTATGCAGTGTTCCGGAATTTATAAAACAAAAGCATTAATAGTGAATTTATAAACTATGCTACCCTTACTAACTGCACAACAAATTCGCGATGCGGATGCCTATACTATTAAGCATGAACCTATAACATCGGTTGATTTGATGGAGCGGGCCGCCAAAGCTTTTACCAGCTATTTTATACAGCAATATCCCGAACGCACAAAGCCGGTAGCCATATATTGCGGTACCGGCAATAATGGCGGTGACGGGCTTGCCATTGCACAGTTGTTACATTTTTCGGGTTATTATGGAGTTACAGTTAAAATTGCCCGTTTTTCAGATAAAGTTTCTGACGATTTTGAGGTGAACTTTAAAAGCCTGCAACAAACTGGCATTAGTATATCCGAATTAAAATCAACAGGGGATTTACCACAAGAGAACAGCGACATCATTATTGACGCGTTATTGGGCAGCGGGTTAAATAAACCTTTAACCGGCGATTATAAAAAACTGGTGGAGTTTCTTAATGGATTGGAGAAAACTATTGTATCGGTTGATGTGCCAACGGGCTTTTTTACTGACGGTGAAGTTAAAACTGATGCGGTAACCATTAAAGCTGAATTGGTAATTACTTTTCAGCAGCCAAAAATTAATTTTTTACTACCTGAATCTGCTTCGGCAATTAAAAGATGGCAGGCTGTTGATATCGGGATTGATGATGATTTTACCCTATCGCTTAATTCACCATATCAATTTGTTGAAGAGAGTGATATCCGTAAAATGCTTAAATCACGCCATCGTTTCAGCAATAAGGGAACTTATGGACACGCTTTATTAATTGCAGGGCAGGATAAAACAATGGGGGCAGCGTTGCTTTGTTCATCGGCCAGTGCGTATGCCGGCTCGGGATTAACAACCGTTTGTGTGCCTGAGAGCGGGCTTACTGCAATTAACACATATATGCCCGAATTAATGGCAATTATACGCAAAGGAACTAAACTGCCCGAAATTGATTGGAAACAATTTACCGCGATAGGTATTGGCCCGGGCCTGGGTAAAGATGAACATGCTTTGGCTGTATTAAAAGATGTTTTAACCAATTATAAAAAGCCTGTAGTAATAGATGCCGACGCGCTTAATTTATTGGCTGCGCATAAAATACTTTGGAAGAAAATACCCACAGGAACTATATTGACCCCTCATATGAAGGAGTTTGACCGTTTATTTGGCGATCATGAAAACTGGCAGCAAAGAATTAAAACCGGGATTGAAAAAGCAAGGGAACTGGAGGTAAATATTCTTTTAAAGAATGATTATACCATAATTTTTACGCCGGATGGTAAAGTGTATTTTAATTCGACAAGTAACCAGGCTATGGCAACCGGAGGAATGGGTGATGTGCTTACCGGTATAATTACTTCATTGGTAGCCCAAAAATATTCGCCGGAAGAGGCTTGTATTATAGGCGCTTATATTCATGGAAAAGCAGGGGATGAGTTAGCATTACCCGATTACAAAAATGTAATAATGCCGGCAGAACTTGCCAAACAGCTGCCTATAACTATGGCAGGCCTTTTAAAACAAAAAACGGGTGCAAGTATATCACGCCCGTTTCTCTGATTTATTAATTTATTTATTTTACTGACTTAATAAAGAACGAAATACTTGTGCAGTAATAATAAGACGTTAAATGTATAGTTATGTTGCATTATACCTTATATATCTATTGTAACAATGTTTTAACAATAAATGTTTTAAAATGCTTTATGCAATATAAATGAGCTACTTAGCTACGTTTGGTTAGATGTAATGTTATTGATACAAGCAAAATTGAGCGGTAAATTCTTTCAAATTGTTGGGCATAAAAAAACGGATGCAAGTATGTACACATCCGTTTTTTTAATAATAACTGATCTTATAAAGAACTTCATACTCAATTTAAGTACCTATAAGACACTAATTGTATACGCTATGTTACAAGATCGGGAAAGTTTTATTTACTGTTTGCGCCAACAACCATTAATTCAGACATTGTTGGGTTAATACTGCCACCTCTTGGCTCTAACGTTACTGCAAAGGCATCTGCAGTGCCAATTGATTTCATTTCTTTCATATTAACAGTGTCGCCGGCATTTTTATCAAAAACACCAAGGTCTACCGGCTTACCGGCTACTAAAGCCCATAGCTGGTATTGATGTTCCTTATCATTCTCAGGCATGTTTAAATTTGCCATGTCAATTATTACTTTCTTTTTAACCGGACTCCAGGCTACAGACATGCGTGCATTTGCTGCTTTAGGAGTGCCTTTTAAACGTATAACTTTATAGGTGGTATCCCGATAAACGCCAAGTGCATCACCCTGCATACTAACAGTGCTGCTGATATGTTGGTTTTGAGTAGTTAACACAGCCAGTTGAGTATTTGAAGCTTCCAGTTGGTTGTGCATATTATATAAAGCAACAACACTTGCAATTAATAAGGCAACCGAGGCGGCAAATGCGTATTTATAAAAGTTATTTGCTTTTGGATCAGGCATGGAAACCACATTGTCAATAGCTTTTGTGCTTTTTGACGTAAAAGTCCGGTCGTCGCCTAAATTTATTAATAAACTGTTTAAAATTTTATCACGTTGTTTTTCTGATGGAGCAACAGCATTAACAGCCGCATAAGATTCCATTGCCATTTCAATTTCGGCAACCTCTGCCTTAATTGAAGGGTGCCTGGCCATCATTTGCTCAACCTCTTGCCTTTCCTGGGGGGTAACATCCCCCAGAACATAAAGCTCCAGTATGCCTGTTTCTATATAGTTTCTTGCTTCTTCCACTTTCTTACCCTTTCAATTAAAATGTTTTCTAAGCTGCTGAATTGCCATTCTTAGCCTGGTTTTGATGGTTCCAAGCGGTATTCCTAATTCATCGGCAGCTTCAACGTGGGTATAACCTTTAAAATAAACCAGGTCAAGAATTGACTTTTGATCCGGCTTTAGTGTTTCTACTAATTCTTTAATACCCAGCAACTCAGGTTTGTAAACTGTGTTCCTTTGTTCGTCTATGAAAGTTACGTTATTTTCAAGCTCGCGGTTTTTGCTTTGGTTTTTAAAATCTTTAGATCTTATTTTATCAATCGCTAAATTCCGGGCAATATTGACCATCCATGTAAATAAACGGCCTTTTTCAATACTATAACTCGAAAAAGAATTCCAGATTTTTACAAAAGTTTCCTGCAAAACATCTTCTGCAACAGGCTCGTCAATAACAATGCGGGATATTACACCAAATAACGATGCAGAATACATGTCGTATAGTGCTTCGATCCCTATTTTCTCCCGTTTGCTCAACGCAAGAACCAGTTCTTCTTCAGAAAGGGATATTTTATGTTTTTTGGTCAATGGGTTTTTTGATTCAACAGGGGTTCCAACTTCAACGCGGTGAAGATATAAAGGAAATATCAGAAATCAAACAGATGTTTCTCTGCATGATACGATGAACGCACCAAAGGGCCACTTTCAACGTATTTAAAGCCCTTTTTATTCCCAATTTGTTTATAAAAGTCAAATTGATCCGGGTGAATCCAGTCAATTACCGGGTGATGATTGCGTGTTGGCTGTAAATATTGACCTAAAGTAAGGATGTGAACACCGGCTTCCAGTAAATCATCCATTGCTTCCAATACATCAGCTTCCGTTTCACCAAGGCCCAGCATAATACCGGATTTAGTGCGAAGACCTGCATCTGATATTTGCTTTAGGCAAGCTAAGCTACGGTCATATTTAGCTTGTATGCGTACTTCTTTAGTTAAACGCCTTACAGTTTCCAGGTTATGTGATACTACTTCCGGGCGGGTTTGTAATACACGGTCAAGGTTTTCAACATTGCCCCTAAAATCAGGTAATAAAGTTTCTAAAGTAGTTTGCGGGCTTTCCCTGCGGATAGCATTTATGGTCTCGGCCCATATAATGGAGCCGCCGTCTTTCAGGTCATCACGATCAACCGAAGTAATAACGCAATGTTTTACCTGCATTAATTTAACGGAATTGGCTACACGGTTAGGTTCATCCAACTCAACAGCCAATGGCCTGCCGGTTGCTACAGCACAAAAAGAGCATGAACGGGTACAAATATTGCCCAATATCATAAACGTGGCCGTACCTGCTCCCCAACATTCGCCCATGTTTGGGCAATTGCCGCTTTCGCAAATAGTATGCAATTTATGCGTATCAACCAGGCTACGCACTTGTGCGTATTCTTTACCCGTAGGTAATTTTACGCGAAGCCAATCTGGTTTGCGGGTTTTTTGCTCAACAGCAGGAACTACCGGTAGTTCAATCATAATGCAAAAATAAGGAAAAAGGTTGTAATTGTTATAAAGGTTGAAGTTGTTGAAGTCAGGTGAATGTTAAAAAAATTAGGTTATAAATGTTGTGATGGATTTGGTAGTTGAAATAACTGTATATAGTAGGATTTATAAAACGTAAGTTTAAATTTGTGCAATATGTGAAACTATTGTAACCACTATAACTCTTATAACTTTTTCAACGTTTAAAAAAACTACAACTAATAAAATGGCAACCATATCAACAACATATCTCGGCGATTTAAGAACAGAAGCCACACATTTACAATCAGGAACAAAAATTATTACCGATGCGCCTACCGATAACAAGGGCAAAGGCGAGGCTTTTTCACCAACCGACCTGTTAGCTGAATCATTAGCAGGCTGTATGTTAACTACGATGGCTATAGCGGCGGATGCACACGGTATTGATATGGTTAATACCCAATGTGAAGTTACTAAGGTTATGGCGCCAAATCCGCGCCGTGTAGTCGAAGTAATAACCAACCTGAAATTCCCAAAAACTTATACTGAAAAGGAACAAAAAATATTAGAAACAGCGGCCCTTAACTGCCCGGTTGCAATAAGCCTTCACCCGGATGTGAAAAAAACTATTGATTTTGGGTGGTAGCTAGAGTGGTGATTAGTTAATTGGTGATTAGAGATTAGTATTAGCACGTGTGCTAAAATACCAATGCCCGGCAAATAAGTTTGTCGGGCATTGTCGATATTATTATAAGCTAACTAACCTCTAATCACTAATTAACTAATCACTGAAACCGTCTCATCAACAGAGATACCGCCATGTGATTGGTCTAAAACACATTCGCCATCCTTTATTAATAATAATTGTGGTGATTCATGGTGCACCTGGAAATCATGCGCAACCAGATTTGATAGGTCACGGTGTTTGATCAGGTCCAAAAAATATAATGGTAAATTATCCGGAAGGTTTTCCCAATCCAACTCAAAGCGTCTTTTAGCCATTGAACTGATGGGGCAGCGGGTGCTATGTTTAAATATTAAACTATAGCCTTGCTGATGTTTTATCTCACTTATCTGTTCCGGGGATTCTAAAGGTGTCCAATTCATTTTATTATTATAAACTTGCCTACAAAGGTACAACGGAAACTTTTTTTAGTTTCAGGCAAATCATAAAAATGACATTTAGCTGTTAACGGCCACTACGCGGATAGGTACCGTAAGCAGGACAAAGCTTATTGGTGCACGAAGCAAGGCTTCCAATTGCAAGAGCGATAAGCGCTATGTAAATTACTTTTTTCATTTTAGTTTAATTGTAGGGTTATACGGTTATTGCTGTTGCAAAGTTGCTGCCAAATTTGCCATTTTAATAGCCGCAATAGCCGCCTCGTCTCCTTTATTACCATGCTTACCACCCGCTCTATCAATAGCTTGCTGTTGACTGTCGGTTGTTAACACACCAAATATAACAGGTTTTGAGTATTTTATTGCAACATTACTTACACCATTTGCTACCGCATTGCAGATAAAATCAAAATGCCTGGTTTCTCCCTGTATAACGCAGCCTAAACAAATTATTGCATCTAATGTATTTTTTTTCAATAACAGATCAGCTCCTGACGTTAATTCAAAGCTGCCCGGTACAGGGTACGAGTAAATATTTTCCGGTAATGCCCCGTTTTCTATCAGGCTTTTGTAGGCTCCCTGGTATAGTGCATTTGTAATTTCACTGTTCCACTCGGCAACCACAATACCGAACC
>Ga0207153_1017_pt1 | contig 38171 bp, 38 predicted proteins | sample Alteio_BWMinHeat_27_FD_153580 | JGI IMG/M metagenome (GOLD analysis project Ga0207153, IMG submission 153580) | Enriched cells from forest soil in Barre Woods Harvard Forest LTER site, Petersham, Massachusetts, United States -... | ecosystem: Environmental > Terrestrial > Soil > Temperate forest >...
TGGATATCTCCAACCGAGTTTACTAATCAATACGTTCAAAACAGGAACAACAAATCGCTGCAAAGCAAAAAAATGTCACGCCATATCCAGTTTGAAACCGGTATGAGCTTGACAGGTACTAATGCCGACGTAAGAATGCCATTAAAAGCATCTGAAGAAGGTATTGCACTGGTTGCTTTGTATAATGCTATATCTGGTACAACTTTACCGGGAACAAAAAAATTAACCGATAATTCTACAGCTAACGCTATAACTATAGTTGCTAACGAATTAAAAGCTGCTAAAGGAAAAGCATTAGTTGTTTGCGGTTCAAATGATGTTGCTACACAAACCTTGGTTAACGCCATCAACTCTTTATTAGGAAGCTACGGTACTACTATTGACCTGGATAACTATTCAAATCAATATGCCGGTAACGATGCTGAATTTGTTGAGTTTTTAGGTGAAGCTAAACGCGGCGAAGTAGGCGCAGTAATATTCCTGAATGCTAACCCTGCTTATGATTACTATAACACTAAAGACGTTACCGATGCTTTAAGCAAAATTGCATTGAAAGTTTCTTTAGGCGACCGTAAAGATGAAACTGCAAGTCTTTGTGATGTTATTGCTCCAAACCACCATTATTTAGAGTCATGGGGTGATGATAGCATTGTTGAAGGATATTATACTGTATTACAGCCAACCATTAACCCGGTTTATAATACCCGCCAGGCTGAGCAAACTTTATTAACCTGGGCTAACGCTCCGGTTAAAGAATACTATACTTATGTTAGAAATAACTGGGATAAGGGCTTATTAGCTAAAGGAGGATTATCCGGCCAAAAAGGATGGGAAACTTTATTGCAAACAGGTTTTGTAAAAGTAGCTGATAAACCGGCAGGTTCTTATTCATTCGCTCATGATTTAAGCGCTGTTGCTCATACTATATTAGCACAGGGCGATCAACTAATAGCAAGTGGCGACAAGAAATTTGAATTACAGGTTTACCAAAGCAGTTCAATACAGGACGGTAAACGTGCTAACAACCCATGGTTACAGGAATTACCTGATCCGGTATCAAAAGTTACCTGGGATAACTTCGCAGCACTTTCATTAAATGATCTGAAAAAATTAGGCCTTAACGAAGGTGATGTAATTACTATTGACGCTAACGGTCATACTGTTGAGCTTCCTGTGTTATTACAACCGGGACAAGCTGAAGGTACTATTTCGGTAGCGTTAGGTTACGGCCGCACAATGGCTGGCCCTGTTGGTAACGGAGTTGGTAAAAATGCTTATCCTTTCCGCAGCTTGCTTAATGGCACAGTACAATGCGGTAGCGTAGCAACTATCAATGCAACTGGTGATAACATTGTTTTGGCTCAAACCCAAACTCACCACTCTTATGAGGGCCGCAACAATATCCGCGAAACAGTATTTAAAGATTACGTAAAAGATCCATATCATAACAGCGGCCGTGCTGCTGATCATAAAACTTACCAAAGTTTATGGGACGATTACCAGCGCCCGGTTTATGATTGGGTTATGGCTATCGACTTAAACGCCTGTACCGGTTGCGGTGCCTGCGTGGTAGCTTGTAGCGCAGAAAACAATGTGCCTGTTGTAGGCCGCGATGAGGTTAAACGCCGTCGTGAAATGCACTGGATACGTATTGACCGGTACTATAGCTTTAACGAAGGTAAAGAGGTTGTAACTGAAGAACACGAAATAAACAAACTGCAAAACCTGAACAATGTATCAGTAGTTCATCAGCCAATGCTTTGCCAGCACTGTGATCACGCGCCTTGCGAAACTGTTTGCCCGGTATTAGCTACTGTTCACTCAAACGAAGGTATTAACCACATGGCTTATAACCGTTGTGTAGGTACACGTTATTGCGCTAACAACTGTCCGTTCAAGGTTCGTCGTTTCAACTGGTTCAATTACTGGAATGATTCACGTTTTGAGAACTACCTGCAAGAACAACATACACAATTAGTGCTTAACCCTGATGTTACTACACGTTTCCGTGGGGTAATGGAAAAATGCTCAATGTGCGTACAACGTATCCAGGCAGGTAAGCTAAAAGCTAAAATAGAAAAACGCCCGCTTAAAGATGGTGATGTTAAAATGGCCTGCCAGCAAACATGTGCTGCCAACGCTATAGTATTTGGTAACAGAAATGATCCTAACTCTGAAGTTTCAAAAGCGTTGAAGAGCGAAAGAACATATTACGTACTGGAAGAATTAAACGTACAGCCAGGTATTGGATACCAGGTGAAGGTTAGAAACAGAACTGAATTAGAAGCTTAATTATTAAACAAGAGATTTAAGATATGTCATCTCATCATGAATCAATAATAAGGGAACCGTTAATTACGGGAAAAGACATCACGTATGCTAAAATTACGGATGATGTGCTTTGGCCCGTTGAAAATAAACCCAACAAAGCCTGGTGGATCGGTTTTATAGTGGCTTCTTTAGGCGCGTGCCTTTGGGTGTTTGCAGTAAGCTGGACATTTTGGTACGGTATCGGCTCATGGGGCTTAAATAAAACAGTAGGATGGGCCTGGGATATCACCGGTTTCGTATGGTGGGTAGGTATTGGTCACGCCGGTACTTTGATCTCGGCAGTATTATTATTGTTCCGTCAAAAATGGCGTAACTCTATCAACAGGTCTGCAGAAGCGATGACCATCTTCGCGGTAATTTGCGCGGCCACTTACGTAGTATCACACATGGGCCGCCCGTGGATGGCTTTATATTGCTTACCATTGCCAAATCAATACGGATCATTATGGGTTAACTTTAACTCACCACTGATATGGGACGTATTCGCGATATCAACTTACTTCTCGGTATCGTTAGTATTCTGGTACATTGGTTTATTACCTGATATTGCAACTATTCGTGACCGTGCTACAGGCATCCGTCAAAAAATATACTCAATATGCTCATTCGGCTGGACAGGTTCAGTTAAAACCTGGCAACGTTTTGAAACTGTATCATTGATATTGGCAGGTGTTGCAACGCCACTGGTACTTTCGGTACACACTATAGTATCAATGGACTTTGCTACATCCCTTGAACCGGGATGGCACACTACCATCTTCCCGCCATATTTCGTTGCGGGTGCTATCTTCTCGGGTTTCGCAATGGTACAAACACTATTGTTAGTTACCCGTAAGGTATTAGGTTTAGAGAACTATATTACCATGTTTCACCTTGAATCAATGAACAAGATCATCCTTGTTACAGGTTCAGTTGTAGGTGTAGCTTATATCACAGAATTCTTTATCGCTTATTATTCAGGCGGCGAGTATGAGCAATATACATTCTTAAACAGGTTTATCGGTCCGTACTGGTGGGCAGGTTGTATGATGTATGGCTGTAATATCTTAATGACCCAGTTAATGTGGTTCAAAAGGGTACGTACCAGCATCCCGCTTTCATGGGCATTATCAATTATCGTTAACATCGGTATGTGGTTTGAGCGTTTTGTAATTATCGTTACTTCATTGCACCGTGATTACATCCCTTCAAGCTGGGCTATGTTCTATCCAACATGGATTGACGTGAGCGTATTCATCGGTTCAATAGGCGTATTCTTTACCTTATTCTTATTGTTCCTTCGCGTATTGCCTTCAATAGCCATGGCCGAAGTGAAACTATTGGTTAAGAGCTCGAGCGAGCAGGCTAAGAAGAAACTCATTGCAGAAGGACACTTAGAGCCATCGCAGGTTGAATTCTACAAAGAGTCGTTAATTAACTATGATAGTGTTGAAATATCTGAATACGAAAACGCATAACTAAAATGAGCAGCACGAAATATATTTTAGGCCTTTTTGATGATCCCGATGAAATGATGCACGGGATTGACAGCCTGCAGAAAAATAGTATTCCTATTTACGATGTTTATACACCAATGCCTATACACGGCATTGAAGCAAAATTGGGTATTAAAGATTCCCGCTTAGGTTATGCAGCATTTATGTTTGGCTGCCTGGGTGGTACCATCATATTTAGTATGGTATATTATTTCCTGGTACACGACTGGCCTATGAACATTGGCGGTAAACCAAGCTTTGCTATACCCGATTTTATCCCGGTTACTTTTGAGTGGACCGTATTATTTACCGCTTTTGGTATGTCATTCACGTTTTTTTACGCAACCCACCTTTTTCCGGGGCGTACACCACGTGTAATGGACCTGAGAGCAACCAACGACCGTTTTGTAATAGCGATTGATGCAAAAGGAAATATTCCTCATGACGACATCACTAATGTTTTAAAACAAGCAGGAGCAGTTGAAATTAAGCATAACGACAGAAAATATGTTAGCTATGAATAAATCTAAAGTATTGGGTTTAGCGGTAATTACTATTGCTGCATCGATAATTGTTACATCGTGCAAAGATAAACGTAGTACCGGATGGGAATATGCCCCCAATATGTATGAACATATCGCCTTTGACCCGGACCAAAAGAATCCGAATTTTAAAGACGGTAAAACAGCACAAGTGCCACCGGCAGGTACAATACCTGTAGGCTTTGTTAAGTTTGATTATCCAAACACAAAGGATGGTTATGAACTGGCTGGCACAGAAGTTAAAAGCCCTTTACCACAAACACAGGCAAATTACGCTGAAGGCGAAATATTGTTTTCGCACTTTTGCTCGCCTTGTCATGGTGTAAAAGGTATGGGCGACGGATTAGTGGTAGCACACGGTTTCCCGCCTCCGCCATCATATTCAACAGGGCAGTCATCACGTGGTGGTGCTATGAAAGACCTTACCGATGGTAAAATATATCATACTATAACTTACGGCGTAAACGCTATGGGATCATACGCATCGCAATTAGCACCCGAAGAGCGCTGGAAAGTAATTATGTATGTTCACCATTTACAAACTTTATAAGAATTAAAATTTAATGAAGACTCATAATAATTTTGACGAACGATTTGAATTTACAGGTGGTGTAAAGACCTGGAGTTTGATCGCTATAGTTGTAGGTGTTATAGTTATTGCAGCCGGCTTTTTAACCGGTTATGCCGAACGTACATTTGACAACTTATTGTTAATGGGATACTACTTTAGCTGCGTTTGTATTGCAGGTGTGTTTTTCTGCGCATTACAGTATGCCGCGCAAGCCGGATGGTCAGCTTCCTTATTACGCGTGCCGCAGGCATTTATTAAAGTATTGCCTTATGCAGCAACTATATTGGTAGTAATTGTATGTGCGGGTTTGTTTTTAACCCATACAGGTACTACAGAAGAAGGCAAACAGGTTATAATGCCTTACTTATACAAAACATGGGCTACTAAAGGCCTTGCCGATCCGAAAAGCGAAATATTTGATACATTGGTTTATGGTAAATCAGGTTTCTTAAATATTCCTTTCTTCTTAATAAGAATGGTGTTTTATTTGGGAAGCTATTCGTTATTGGGTTGGTTATTAGTAAAATATTCAAACAACGAGGATGAGTTAGGCGGCATGTTTAACTACGAGAAAAGCTTTAAAGTTGCCTGTATATTTTTGGTAATATTTGGTTTCACCGTTCCGTTGTTCGCATTTGATACCATCATGTCTTTAGAGGCACACTGGTTCTCAACTATGTTTGGCTGGTATAACTTCGCAGCAATGTGGGTTAGCGGTTTAGCAGTTATCACTTTGGTAACTATCTACCTGCGTAAAGCCGGTTACTTAAGCTGGGTTACTGAAGATCATTTGCACAACTTAGGCCAGTTAATGTTCGGTTTCTCTGTATTCTGGACTTACCTGTGGTTTGCACAGTTCTTATTAACTTATTACGCTAATATCCCTGAAGAAGCAGAATACTTCTACAAAAGATGGGAGCCTCAATTTAAATTCTGGTTCTGGTTAAACATCGTTATCAACTTTGCAACTCCGTTATTGGTGTTAATGAAACGCGATTCGAAACGTTTGGTGCCTGTATTAAAAGCTGTTTGTATTATTTTAATATGCGGCCACTGGTTAGATTACTTTATCATGATCATGCCGGGTACAACAGGTTTAGAAGGCGACAGAACAGTTTATAACGAGATCAGCTGGATAGAGATAGGTACTTTTGTTGGATTTGCAGGTTTATTTACTTACAGCGTGTTGACCGCGTTAAGCACATTCACATCGCTGATACCTAAGAAACACCCGCTGTTGGACGAGAGCCTTCATCATCACATATAATAATTGTTAAATTTGCAACACTATAAGGAATACCAAATGAACATTACAATGGGATTCAAAAAATTAATAAACTCTAAAAAAATACTTTCGCTTGTTGCGTTGTTCTTTTTGGTGGGAACTAACATGGTAATGGCGCAAGCCGCTGCCGACCCTGCCGCGGCTACAACTGCAACCGTAACACCTGTTGATGCTTCTACAATTATGTGGATGGGCGTTGGTTATTATGTGCTGCTGTTCCTGGTACTATGCTTCGTTATAGCTATTATAGGCAAAATATTGAAAGTGTATGATTTAACCCAACAGATCCAGAACAAAAAAGTAATGAACTGGAACAATATAATGGGTGCTATCTGCATCCTATTTATGGTTGTTGGTTTTTATGGTGCTTACTGGTCATTTACAGAACAAGGCAGCATGACCTTGCCTGAAGCTGCATCAAAACACGGTGTTAAAATAGATGATATGTTTTTAACAACTACCATCATCACATTGATCGTATTTGTTATTACCCAATTCTTATTATTCTGGTTCCTGTTCAGATACAGGGGATCAGACAAAAGAAGAGCATACTATTTACCACATAACAACACTATTGAAAAAGTTTGGACCATTGTACCGGCTATCGTATTAACAGTATTGGTGGTATTCGGCTTCTTCACCTGGCAGGAAATTACCAACAGTACAGATGGTAAAGGCGAATCGTCATTAAACATTGATATAACCGGTCACCAGTTTGCATGGGAACTTCGTTACCCGGGTAAAGATGGCAAGCTGGGCCATAAAGACTATACCTTAACCGTTGGAAGCAATAAATTAGGTATTGATTATAAAGACAAAAATTCTTTTGATGATTTACAGGCCGATACTTTGGTAATACCTGTAAACAAATCTATCCGCTTAAATATTTTCGCGCAGGACGTTATCCATAGCGTTTATATGCCTCACTTCAGGGTTCAGTTAAACGCTGTACCGGGCTTGCCAACTTTCTTTAGGTTTACACCTACCATTCTTACAAGCGATATGCGTAATATAACAGGTAACCCTAAATTTGAGTACCTGCTTTATTGCAACAAAATTTGCGGTGCTTCTCACTACAATATGCAAAAAGTAGTACGTGTGGTTACAGCCGGCGAATACGAAGCCTGGATTGCCAAACAAAAACCTTACTTAACCGATGGGTTGAAAAAGGAATTGAAGATGGCAGACAATCAGAAGAAAAATACAGTACAAAATAGGTTAGCGTTAAACAATTAATTAGCGAATATGTCAACATTAGCAGTTCAGGATCACGGGGTAGCACATCATCACGAAGAGGGTCACGAGCATCACCACGATACTTTCCTGACCAAATATATTTTTAGCCAGGATCATAAAATGATTGCCAAACAATTCCTTATTACAGGGATAACCATGGCATTCATCGCAATGACTTTATCTATCTTATTCAGGATACAATTAGCTTATCCGGATAAAACATTTCCATTATTACAAACCCTGTTAGGACGTTTTGCTCCTGATGGCCGTTTAGATCCTAACTTTTACCTTGCATTAGTTACCATACATGGTACCATCATGGTATTCTTTGTGTTAACTGCCGGCTTAAGCGGTACTTTTGCCAATTTACTGATCCCTCTTCAAGTGGGTGCACGTGATATGGCATCACCGTTTATGAATATGTTATCGTACTGGTTTTTCTTAACCGCATGCGTTATCATGCTGAGCTCCTTCTTCATAGAAAAAGGCCCTGCAAGCGGTGGCTGGACAATTTATCCGCCATTATCTGCATTACCTAAAGCAATGCCGGGTTCTGGCCTGGGCATGACGCTTTGGTTAATCAGTATGGTATGTTTCGTAGGCTCATCATTAATGGGTGGTATTAACTATGTAAGTACGGTACTAAACATGCGTACTAAAGGTATGGATCTTTGGAAAATGCCTTTAACTGTATGGGCTTTATTCCTTACCGCTGTATTAGGTGTATTGGCTTTCCCGGTATTGGTTGCAGGTATAGTATTGTTAATATTCGACCGCAGCTTTGGTACAAGCTTTTATCTTTCTGATATTGTTATAGCCGGTCAGGTTATGCCTTTTGAAGGTGGTAGCCCGATACTGTTCCAACACTTATTCTGGTTCCTTGGTCACCCTGAGGTATATATCGTAATTATGCCTGCAATGGGTATAGCATCCGAAGTAATGTCTGTAAACTCACGTAAACCAATATTTGGTTACCATGCAATGGTTTACTCGTTAATTGGTATTACTGTACTATCGTTCATTGTATGGGGCCACCACATGTTTGTAACGGGTATGAATCCGTTCCTGGGTGGTGTGTTCATGATAACAACGCTCATTATCGCGGTACCATCAGCAGTAAAAACTTTTAACTGGCTTGCTACACTTTGGCGCGGTAATATCCGGTTTACCCCGGCAATGTTATTTGCTATCGGTATGGTGTCTTTCTTTATCTCTGGTGGTTTAACCGGTATATTCTTAGGTAATGCTGCTTTAGATATCAATTTACACGATACTTATTTCGTAGTTGCTCACTTCCACCTTGTAATGGGGTCAGCAGCTATATTTGGTATGCTTTGCGGTGTTTATCACTGGTTCCCTAAAATGTTTGGCCGTTTAATGGATGAAAAATTAGGTTACCTGCACTTTTGGTTAACATTTATCGGTGCTTACCTGGTATTCTTCCCAATGCACTTTATGGGCTTAGGTGGTGTTCCGCGTCGTTATTATGCAATGACTGAGTTCCCGTCATTTAACCAATGGCTATCAGTAAACGTGTTTATTACCTGGGCAGCTGTTGTATCTGCTTTGGCACAGATAGCTTTCTTGTTTAACTTTATTCATTCCATATTCTGGGGTAAGAAAACAACGCAAAACCCATGGAATGCAAATACTTTAGAGTGGACTACACCAGTTGAACATTTACATGGTAACTGGCCGGGCGAAATTCCGACTGTTTACCGTTGGGCATATGATTACAGCAAGCCGGGTGCCGAAGAAGATTTTATAACGCAAATAACTCCGTTTTCACATACCATGAGTTCAAACTTACCAAGCGACTTTGAAGATAATGAAGCTGGTTTGGAAGCACAAACAAAATGGGCAAGTACACAAAAGGCTAACGAAGAAGTAAAATAATTTATACTTATCTGATCTTTTAGGGTACCTGTATTTGGTTAGTCCTGAGTCGTAAGTCAATAGTCAAAGATCAATAGATTTTAAGGCTTAAAACTTAAGACTCAGAACTCAAGACTAAAGAAACAGGTACCCTAAATTTTTAGAACTATTTAGATGAGCAAAGCAACATCCAAAACGACGTTCCAAAAAATCAATTTACTGAGCATAGTACTGCTATTCATTTTAATATTAGCAGGTGGCGTAGTGCGCAGTACAGGTTCGGGAATGGGTTGCCCGGATTGGCCCAAATGTTTCGGAGGGTATATTCCACCAACCAGCGTTGCTGAATTACCTGCCGATTACAAACAAAAATATATTAATGGAAATTTAGCCAAGAACCTGCGTTTTGCAAAAACATTGGACGTATTTGGCTATAGTGACCTGGCTCAACGCATTCGCCAGGATAAATCAATATTAGTTCCCGAAGAATTTAACGCAGCCCGCACCTGGACTGAATATATTAACAGGTTAATAGGAGCTATTTCCGGGTTATTTATACTGGCTGCCACAATTTATTCATTTAGCTACTGGAGCCTAAATAAGGCTATCCCGTTATTAAGCTTATTTAACTTAATATTAATTGGTTTCCAGGCATGGTTAGGATCGTTGGTTGTATCAACTAATTTAACAGCCTGGGTTATTACCGTGCACTTATTGTTGGCACTCGCAATTTTGGCAATCGCCATTTACACCTATCATTTAGCCAAAGTTAACGGCAAATATGAAATTAAGTCGAACGCGATAACTCGTTTGGTAACAGTGGTAGTTTTAATATTAAGCATCCTGCAAATCACATTTGGTACCGAGGTAAGGGAAAAGATAGATTCAATTGCAAGCCGTTTACAGGAAGGCTATCGCGGCGACTGGGTTACTGATGCCGGCACAATATTTTTTCAGCACCGCGATGCAGCCATTGTGGTATTAATAGGCAATATCATGCTGTATGCATTGGTAAGAAAAGGTTTCGGCCGTCATTCTCTTCAACAACAAATAATGAGCTTTACTTTTTTAATGCTCATTTTGCAGATAGTTACCGGTATATTGTTAACCTACGTTTCGTTGCCGCCTATGGCACAGGCAGCGCATATTTTACTGGCCAGCCTTATATTTGGCGCGCAGTTTTATTTGCTGCTGAATTTATACACATCAGTTAACAGGCAGGAGGTAAGGATATGAAGTGGGCGGATTTTTCAAAACTGATCAAATTTCGGTTAACGTTTTTAGTTGTTTTCTCAGCATCCATATCATACCTGATAGGTTGCAAAGTAAACGGCGAAGTTATCTGGAAGGATTGGGGGATATTAATTGTCGGTGGTTTCCTGGTAACATCGGCAGCTAATTGCTTTAACGAAATTATTGAGAAGGACCTGGACAAGCTAATGAAGCGTACCATGGATCGCCCTATACCCGCTGGCCGCATGACAACCGGGCAAGGTTTGGTATTAGGCTTGTTTATGGGCATAACCGGCACGTATTTATTGGGCAGCCTAAATATTTTAACGGGATTACTTTCTGTATTCTCTATACTATTATATGCGTTTGCTTATACACCGTTAAAGCGTAAAACACCAATAGCCGTATTTGTAGGCGCTATACCAGGCGCATTGCCACCGTTAATTGGTTATGTAGCAGCTCATGGTAAAATTGATAATATCGCGTTGCTTTTATTTACCATCCAGTTTGTATGGCAGTTCCCGCATTTTTGGGCCATTGCCTGGGTATTGGATGATGATTATAAACTGGCAGGTTTCCGATTATTACCGACAGGTAAAAGAAACCGGCCGAGCGCGGTTATCACATTTTTGTTAACGGTAATACTATTGCCGGTAAGTTTAATGCCAACTTTATACCATTACGGCGGTTATTATGTTGGCGGGGTATCATTAGCTTTAAGCCTGATGTTTTTATACCAGGCATTTAACCTGCTGCGTACATTGGAAATAAAAGCGGCAAGGCAGTTAATGTTTGGCTCTTTCATATATTTGCAGGTGGTGCAATTAATGTTTTTATTTGATTTTATAGGGAAATGATAATGGCCAACATACAACAAGAAGATAGACTGAACCTGGCCCCCAAGAAATTCAACATGTGGATATTCATATTCACATCGTTTATGTTTTTTGCGGCTTTAACCAGCGGGTTTATAGTTTACAGCGGGGGCAAGGGGCATGGCATACATATTATTTTGCCGCAAGCCTTTATGTACAGCACTGCCTGTATTTTATTAAGCAGCGTTACTTTATTCATAGCTTCAAAAGCTACCAAACGCTTACAGTTTGAGAAGCAACGGCTATACTTGTGGTTTACCATAGCATTAGGCATCCTGTTTTTTGCAATACAGGTTTATGCATGGATGCAGCTTATAGCTATGGGCGTTTATTTTGTGAACAATAACGCATCCCAAACCTTTATTTATGTGTTTACTGGGATGCACCTGGTACACATTATTGCAGGTTTATTATTGCTTGCAAACACCTTAATTGGAAGCTATCGTAACATCCCGCAGGTTAAAAATGTATTCAGGATGGAAATGTCATCTATTTTTTGGCATTTTATCGATATAATATGGATTTATCTTTATGTTTTTTTACTTTTGAACCAATATTAAAAACAACTACTAATAAAAATGAGCGCTGTAGCAGTATCACCAATTGATGAAGTAAAATCAACCCCATGGTCGGGTGGCCGTTCTCCGTTTAACGTGGAGTACGGAAAAATGATGATGTGGTTTTTTCTTCTTTCGGATGCATTCACTTTTTCTTCATTATTGATCTCATACGGCTCGTTACGCTTTAGTATGCCAACCTGGCCGGGTGCTGATAAGGTATTCCAGTCGGTACCGGGATTGTTGGAAAGCGGTGCGCCATTAGTATTCGTAGGTTTAATGACCTTTATTTTGATCATGAGCTCGGTAACAATGGTATTAGCCGTTGAAGCAGGTCACCGCAATTCAAAAAAGGAAGTTATTACCTGGATGATCTTAACTATCATCGGTGGCTTTATGTTCCTGGGTTGCCAGGCATTGGAGTGGACACACTTACATAGCGAAGGCTTTTGGTGGTCAAGCATCCCTACTGATCATAAAGTATTACAGGAGTTTTTTAAAGAAGGCATACCTTACGGACAGCAAGCTACAGCTGCACACGCTTTTGCTAATTTATTCTTTACCATCACTGGTTTCCACGGTTTCCACGTATTTACAGGCGTTATCATCAATATCATTATCACCATTAATGTTTTGGTTGGTACTTATGAAAAACGCGGCAGCTACCTGATGGTTGAAAAAGTAGGCCTTTACTGGCACTTTGTAGACCTTGTTTGGGTATTCGTATTTACCTTCTTTTATTTAGTCTGAGAATTATAATATTTAACTGATCTATATATGTCAACCGAAAATACAGCCGTACACACTCACGACGAAGAGCACGGAGAAACAATGACCAAGAAAAAAATATGGAATGTGTTTTTCATATTATTGGGCATTACTACAATTGAATTTATTATAGCGCTTTGGTTAGTTCCCAAAGGTTATATCCCCGGAAATATAGCAAACCCTGTATATATCGTTTTAACGTTGTTTAAAGCATTTTATATAGTTGCCTACTTCATGCACCTTAAGTTTGAAAAAATAGGATTAGCGTTAGCTATTATTGTTCCTATTCTGTTCATTATCGGTTTGATCCTGGTATTGACAAACGAAAGCCATCACTGGATCGACCTGAGGGGATAATGCGATAAATGACCTTATTTAAAAAAATTATAATCCTGGTATTGATATTAGCTCTACCGGGATTTTTATATTATTTGCTGGCTGGTTACGGAAAAAACACGTATAAATCCTTACCTATTTTTGGGCCCAAAATAGTTGCCAAAACAACACATAAGGTGGGACATAAAAATGTTCCGGATACCATTTACCACCAGCTAACCGACTTTAATTTAAAAGACCAGGATGGCCGCCCGGTATCGTTAAAAACACTGGATAAAAAGATATTTGTTGTTAACTTTTTTTACAGCCATTGCCAGGTTTGTAATCCTATCAACGCTAATATTGACAGCCTTGCCGGAAACTTTGCAAAAAATAAGCTGGTGTATTTTGTCACCATTACTGTTGACCCAATGCGGGATACAGTTGGTGCTTTGAGAGGATATGTTAACCGGTTAAAACCTACAACCCCGAATTGGTTATTTTTAACCGGTGATACCTCTACCATTTACAACTTTGCCCGCAAAGGCTTATTGGTTGATGCTTTGCAAAATGGGAAGGACAATTTTATATACAGCAATAAGCTGATCCTTGTAGATGGCGAGCGACGAATAAGGGGATATTACTCAGGCATATTTATAGACGACGTAGTTCGCCTGAATGATGAGATAAAAGTGTTATTATCTGAAGAGATAAACAGGAATGATAAGCCACTTTATTAGAGATTAGAGATTAGAGATTAGAGATTAGAGATTAGAGATTAGAGATTAGAGATTAGAGATTAGAGATTAGAGATTAGAGATTAGAGATTAGAGAGACATTATGTTAAGCAGCACCAGCTTTTCTTTCGGACTTATCGGACTTTACCGACTTCCAGACTATTTGCTAACTCAATAATTCAAACATAAATAAACATGACTGATAAATTTATATTCCGATTTGTAACCATTGTAACTGTAGCCGTTATTGCGCTTGTTATATTGTTGAACAGGCATTTAATACCGGGACCTGCTGTTGCGCCTGCGTTTACACCATATTTACCGATGCTTAATGCCATGTTAAACGGTACCTGTACAGTGCTTTTATTGGTATCGTTATACTTTATTAAGCAGGGAAATATAACTGTTCATAAAAGGCTGAATATATTGACGTTTTGCCTTTCATCGCTTTTTCTTGTTTCATACGTGTTATTCCATTATTTGATGAGGAATGATACCATGTATGGCGATGTAAATGGCGACGGCATTTTATCAGCATCAGAAAGTGCGGCAGTAGGCGGTATGCGTACTTTGTATCTATTAATATTGGTGCCGCATATTATTTTAGCAGCCGGCGTTTTGCCGTTAATTTTATTAAGCTTTAACGCAGGTTTGCAAATGCAGGTAGCCAGGCATAAAAAGTTGGTACGCTGGACATTTCCACTATGGTTATACGTAACCATTACCGGCGTGATTGTATATTTGATGATATCACCGTATTACCATTTCTAATTAATAATTAAGTAAATTTGCAGCATGACAAAGGCCTCGCGTTTAATACTGATCATCTTCGTTTCATGCTTATTGGCAGTTACCGTTCAAACCGTTAATGCCCAATGCGCTATGTGTACTACAGCCGTGGAATCAAATGCCCAGGCAGGACATACTACGGCAAACGGATTAAACCACGGTATTATGTATCTATTAGCTGCACCGTACCTGGCTGTTGCGGTTGTTGGTTATATCTGGTTCAAAAAATACCGTCGCAAAAACATCGCGATGGAAATTCGCGAAGAGAAATTGCATTTAAACTAATCTTCGGCCCGGAAGGTTAAACTCAATGTCTGAAAAAACTTCAAAGGCTTCGGCAATGCTGCATGCCAAATGCCCGCGTTGCAGGCGTGGTAATATGTTTGAAGGGCATATGTATAGCATCAGATTAAACAAAATAAAACTGGCCTGCGCGCATTGTAAACTTTATTTCGAAATAGAGCCCGGGTATTTTTATGCTGCCATGTATGTAAGCTATGCTATGAATATTGCCGAAGGCGGCGCATTGGTAACCTTAACTTACCTGTTAACACACAACACTACATCGCCCTGGTTATATTGTATTGTTTTAATAGGTGGATGTTTTTTACTTTCGCCTATAACATTCCGATATTCGCGTGTGATATTATTATATTGGTTGTCGCCCAAAATACATTATCAACCTTATTTAGATACTGATGATAAACCAACAAACACTTGATTTTTTAGCTGAGCTTGTTGACAATAATAACAGGGACTGGTTTATGACGAATAAGCCCCGTTTTGATAAGGCCCGCGAAAATGTGATAGAATTTACCGCGGCATTTTTAAAACTGATGCAAAAGGTTGATCCGAACATTTCGCAAGACTTAGACCCCAAAAAATGTGTGATGCGCATTTACCGCGATATCAGGTTTAGCAAAAATAAAACACCTTATAAAAACAACTTTGGCATTAGCATACCAACTACCGGCACCAAACTTGGCGGTGCCGAATACTATTTGCAAATACAGCCCGGCAAATCATTTATTGCAGGTGGTTATTGGATGCCCGAGGCCAGCGATTTAAAAGCTATTCGCCAGGAAATTGATTACAATGGCGCGGAACTAAAAGCCGTTATTGATGATGCTGAGTTTATAAAGCTTTTTGGCAAATTCAGAGATCAGGCTGATAAGCTAAAAACATTGCCCCGTGATTATGCCGCCGATAATGAGAATATAGAATTATTAAAACTTAAAAGCTTTATAGTTACACACCCTATAAAAGACAAAGACCTGCTGAAAGGCAACATTGCCGAAAATATTGCCGGCCTTTGCAGTAAAATTTATCCGCTAAATGTTTTTTTAAGGAGTGCAATCGTTTAACTTTAACACATCTAAATTTATCCTTTATGAAATTTAAATATCTTTTTGCAGCAGCTTTTTTATGTGTAGCCCTAAATGCATGTGTAGTACTTTCTCCAAAGAAATACAAAGCGTTAGTAGCCGAGCGTGATTCACTTTCAAACCGCACGGTTAACCTGGAGGCTATTGTTTCAAGGTTGCAGGCTGATACAGCAAAGCTGCACCGCGAAATTGCTGAATTAAATCGCCAGGCTGTTGATTTGAATGGACGCATTACAAAACTTGATGGCAACCTTGCCGAGCTGCAAAAGAAATATGAAGGATTAAATACAAACTATACCGCTACAACTTCAAAAGTTAGTGAGCTATCATCCGATCTGCAAAAAAGAGAAGCCCGCTTAAAAGAAGTAGAAGATATCCTGAAAAAGCGCGACGAAGCTACCAATGCTTTAAAAGCTAAGTTGCAAAAAGCCCTATTAGGCTTCCAGCAAAGCGGCCTGACTGTTGATATCAGGGACGGCAAAGTGTACGTATCATTAGCCGATAAGCTATTGTTCCCATCAGGAAGTATTATCATCAATGAAAATGGTAAGGCCGCGTTAAAGCAATTTGCAGCGGTATTGAACAAAGAACCGGATATTAATATCGCGGTTGAAGGACATACCGATAATCAGAAAGTAAATAATCTTGGACAGATAAAGGACAATTGGGATTTGAGCGTATTGCGCGCAACATCAGTTACCCGTTTTTTAACTGAAACCGAAAACGTTGACCCACACCGTTTAACGGCAACCGGCAAAAGCGAGTTTCAACCTAATGACCCGGCCAACACCCCTGAAGCGCGCGCGAAAAACCGCCGCATTGAAATTGTGCTGAGCCCTAAATTGGATGAGTTGTATAATTTGATTACGAAGTAATACCCTTTCCTCTTTGTCATTGCGCGGCCCTGCCTGGATAAGAGCGAGGACATGGGCCCAAAGCAATCTCGTTGCTTACTTAATAACATGCTACGGGATTGCCACGTCGCAGCCAACGCACATTTGCTGTGTGCTCCTCGCAATGACAATGGTTATTAATCGATAGTGTTTATTAAAACGGACTTACGTAATCCTTAAAAAGTGGTAGTACTTCGTCTTTGGCAGATACTAAAGCATCACTCTCGGCAATGCCCCAGTTTATAGCGAGTGTTGGGTCATTCCACCTTACACCGGTTTCACATTCTTTGCTGTAATAATCATTTACCTTGTAAGCGAAAATGGTATTGTCTTCAAGGGTAGCAAAGCCATGTAAAAAACCTGCGGGGATAAAAAATTGTAATTGGTTTTCGCCGCTTAATTCAATAGTTTCATACTTTCCATAAGTAGGCGAACCTTTGCGTACATCAACAACAACATCTAAAACCCTGCCTTGTATTACGCGTACCAATTTAGCCTGCGCATGCGGTGCAAATTGCGCATGCAAGCCACGTACAGCACCTTTGTGAGAGAAGGATTGATTGTCCTGTACAAAATCTATATCAATGCCTGCATCGGCAAATTTAACCTTGCTGTAGCTTTCAAAAAAATAACCACGACCGTCGTTAAAAACATGGGGTTCAATAATTAATAAGCCTTGTATGCCGGTTGCTGTAATTTTCATTTGTCTATAGTTTGCATAAGTGTGTTAAACATAACAAACTTATTTTCAAATTTTTGATGATGAATGTTTTGTAACTCCTGCTGATGTTTGGTACTAAACTCGCGGTAACGTGCTTCGTCATTAACATTATATTGCACACAGCAAGTTACGCCCTCGTTAGGCGAATCAATAATATTTAAGAGTTTGTAAGAGTCGAAATACCCGGTTGCCATTACCGCCGGTATATGTACAGTTTGCATCCAGTTTAGCCATTCATTATAAATAGCCTCATCCATAACAATTGTTTCATTGTAAATGATCATGCGGCAAAAGTACAAATTTTATCAAGTCTATAGTCCTTAGAAGCTCCTAAAAACGGAAGATTTGTCATTGCGAGGAACGAAGCAATCTCGTCGCTTTACTAACCGCGTGACGAGATTGCCACGCTCGTACCTCGCTCGCAATGACATAATTATCTATTTTTAATAAATTTAGACAGTTTCTTAGCCCGAAGTCATTTTATTGATACGGTTCAAACTTTAACTAACCGGTTTATCGCCCCGCAAAATTCTGAACCGTTTGCGGCTTTCGTTGATTAACAGGCTGCCGGGATAATCGGTTATAATTTTTTGATAGTAGCTTTTTGCTTGTTCTTTATCATTTAAATTATTGTCGTAAATGTCACCTAACATAAAAACGGCATCATCGGCCCAAAGGTCGGTTGGATGTTCTGCTACAATTTTTTTCAGGAGAGGTATAGCACCGTTGTAATCCTTTTGTTGAATAAGAATGCGTGCCTTAGCCATTAATATATCATCAACTAAGGCATTGTTGGGGAATTTTTTGTCAATACTGTCTAAAGTAATCATTGCCTTATCTGTTTGTTGGGCAAATATCAGCATGTCGGCACGTGCATAAACTTTAAGGGCATTACCCGCACTGTCAGCCTCCAGGTTATCTGCTATCAGCAGCGATAAGTTAAGGGCGTCGTTGGCTATTAATTGTGTTGTGGCTGCTTTCAAAACATCTAATTGTCCTTTGGCCCATGTGAAATCGCCGATGTAATAAGCAAGCTTTGCGTTTTTTAGTTTTGCATCTTGTCCTATACTTTCGTTATTAAAGTCTTTTTCTACCTGGCTATATAATAAAGTAGCTTCCCAGGGCTGGCCATTTAATAAATACACATCGCCTAAATCAAGTTTACATGACGCAAGCACGCGGGGGCTAACATTTGGAAGTGTAAGCGTTTCTTCCAATATTTTTTGAGCTTCGGGTAGCTTATGTAATTTAAATGCCTGCAAGTTGGCTACTTTCTGCATGGCAAAGAGTGTACTGCTATTCTTACCAAATTCGGTTAAAAGTCCCAGGTAATCAGTTTCAAGAGCAACCAAATCACTTTGTACATATTTACCTGATGTAACTTTTAAGTTTTTAGTGTTGATCAGCTCAATCCTTGCCGGGATATAATATTGCCCGGTTTTACCACGGGTTATTAAATATTCATACCCACGTATGGCTGTATCATATGCCTGGTTGTAAATAAGTGTATTACAAAGATCAAAAATTGTAGTGCCGTCATCATTACTACGCCTGCTTAAAGCTATAGCCTGGTTTAATGCCTGGTCAAAGTCTTTCTGTTGCAGGTATTGCCATATTAGCAGGTTTACGTAAATGGTTTGCTGCGGGTCTTTCTGTATTCGCTTAAGCAATGCTATTCTTAGCATATCATAATCTGCTGCGCCTTCATAAAGGCTGCCTAAAACAGTTTCGGCCTGGTTAAGCAACTGCGGGTTTTCGGGGAAAAGATCTAAATATTGTTCGGTTAAGTTTACTTTATCCCTTTTGTAACGATAGAGGGTAACCAATTCAAATGAAAAAAGCTTGTCGTTATGTAAAACCTTGCGGCCCTGTAAAAATATCTTTATAGCATACTCCGCATTATTTGCCGAATACATTTGTGAGGCTACATTATTTATTTCGTTTTGATCGGCGGGTAGGCTTTTAAGCAATTCTTCATACAAAGCGTTTGCTTTGTCAATAGTACCCTGTTGCGTATAAATGGTTCCTAAAGTGATTTGGTAGCCGTAATCTTTGGGATGCTTTTTGACCATTTTTTTGGCAATATTTTCGGCATCTTCAAATTTTTTGGCGCTTAACAACGTGCTTACATACATTTGGAAGTAAAGCTCATTATTTTGCTTATAAAGCTTTTGATAGATCTCAAGCGCCTTATCTGTTTCGCCGTTGGCGGCAAATTGCCTGGCTAATTGCAAATCATTTCCCTGTGCAAATACCCTGCTACAACCAATAAATATCAATAACAAAAATACTGCTACGCGCTTCATTGGTTAAAAATAATCAATTAAATTTAATACGTTTATTCGCCTGAATTTATATAACGTTGTAACCGGGTAAAATTGTAGTGACATATTTAAATACCTTATGTTTATTATATAACTTAACCTGATTAATATCTGATAGAGAACGACGAATGTTGAGAAGTTTAAGAATTTTAATAGTTATCTTAACTATTGCGGGACTTTATTCGTGCAATAGTAATAAAGCCAAACAAATACCAATAACTGATTTTTTTAAAACGCCGGAGAAAAGTGGTTTTAAAATATCTCCTGATGGTAAATACGTGTCTTACATAAAACCCGGCCAGGGCAAAAAGCAAGATCTTTTTATAGCCTCATTAAATGACCTGATGAATAACACAGGCAAAGAGCACCTCGCCTTTACTTTTGATCTTAATTCGGGGCGCGATTATTCATGGACGTATGATAATCAAATTGTTTTTACTCAAAACAGCGCTATTACTGACGAAAATAAGATAGTTGTATTGGATGTATCAACTTTACGTTCACGAAATATGCTATCTGAAAGGAAAGCTTCGGTGCATATCCTCAATAGCAACAGGCAACAGCCCGATATTATCACTATTGAAATGAATAAGCGCGATTCGTCAACATTTGATATATACCGGTTAAATATTAAAACAGGCGAATTAAAAACTTACCTGGTTAACCCCGGTAACGTAACTGAATGGTACCCTGATGCTGAAGGTAAAATATTACTGGCAAAGGTATCTGACGGTGTTGACGAAACAATATTATACCGCCCTAATGAAAGTACTGCTTTTAAAGCTATCATAAAAAATAACTTTAAAGAATCAGTAATGCCCGAGGCTTTTACTTCCATAAAAAACTATTTCTATGCTTTGTCAAACGTCGGCCGCGATAAAACCGCCCTTGTAATGATCAACGCCATAACGGGAAAGGAAGAGCGGGTGGTTTATTCGAGCGATAAAGCTGACCTTTTAACTGTTAGGTATTCTTCAAATAAACACCGGCTTGATTATGTTGCCTGGCAGGAAGATAAACCCCACAAATACTTTTTAAATGGTGACGCAGAGCGTGTTTATAATAATTTGCGCAAGCACCAGGAACTTAAGGATAACGAGATAAACATCACCTCATCAGACAGTGCCGAAAGTAAATTTATTGTACGTACCTACACTGACCGCAACCCGGGGTCGGTTTATTTATATGAGAGTAATGGAGACAAGTTAAATCATTTAACAGATAACTCTACCATTGATCCGGAGCAGCTTTGCTCCATGAAACCTATTAGTTTCAAAGCAACAGACGGCACGCCTATAAACGGATATTTAACTTTACCCAAAGGAGATAGTATTAACCTGCCCGTGGTAGTTGTGCCCCATGATGGCCCGTTTAGCGGCCCTTTTAACCGTGACTCGTGGACATACAATGCAGATGTGCAGTTTTTAGCTAATCGCGGCTATGCAGTTTTGCAGGTTAATTACCGGGGCTCAACCGGATACGGCAAAGCCTTTTACAGCGCCGGGTTTAAAGAAGTTGGCGGTAAAACACAGCAGGACATTACTGATGGCGTAAACTGGTTAATAGGCAATAAGATTGCTAATCCTAAAAAAGTTGCCATATTTGGCCGTGGTTTCGGCGGGTTTTCGGCTTTATACGGTGTTTCCTTCCATCCCAACATGTATAGCTGTGCCATTGTACAAAACGCGCTGATAAATTTCTTTACGTATATTAAGGACGTACCACCTTTTTTAAAACCATCTTTGCAAATGATGTATGAAAGGGTAGGAGACCCGGAAAAGGATGCGGATCAGTTAAGGGCTATATCGCCGGTTTTTCATACGGATAAAATAAAAGCGCCATTGCTTATTTTCCAGGGAGCTAAAGACCCCCATGCCAATATCAGTGAACTATATCAATTTATCCGCCTGTTAAAAAACCGTAAAAACCCTGTTCAGGTTACCGCAATAATAAAAAATGATGAACGAGGTTCGTTCAGGCGCAATAATAACCGGATAGAAATGTACACCGAGATAGAGAAATTCCTGGATAAGAACATGAAGGGTAAACGTTAACCCCCAGGTTATGAAAGCACCTAAAAATGTTTACAGGAAAAACTTCTCGCTGATAACCGCTTTTCTTATCCTCATCTCGGTAATATTTGTAATTGCCCTTATTGTTGGCTACAGCTTTACTTCAAAAAATGTTGTGAGCGAGTTTTCTTCACAAAAAGATGATGTACTGGCCGAAACGATTAACCCGTATAACGATTTTTTTAACAACAAAATACCGGAGATAACCAACTTCCAGGGATTGGCTGACTCGGCATCAGCCAGGGGGTACGCAAACGAGGTTTTTCATAATTACTCATTTGTAAAAACAGTTGTTTTTTATAGAATATTAATAGGTACGCCAGCCAATAAAAAGGATCAAAAAAATAAATTAGGAATAACTGATACGGCCACATACCAATTTAAGTTTAACTCGAAAAGGACAATTGCTGTAAAAAGTTATAATCCCGTTTACAAGGATGAGATCCGTTATATGGATGGTAAATTCAGTGAATATATAGCCGCATACGATACCGCGCATGTACCGAGGCAGGATGAACTATTCAGGGCTTGTTCTGATATAAGGCCGGGGAAAATAAGCTTTATGAATATCCCGAGAAGTGAGGATTTGAAAATTTATAGAGATATTGAAAATAAGGGAACAACATCTTCCTATAAGCAAAATATATTTTCATTTTCGTTAGATCAAAGCGCGCTAAAAATAAAAAACGTACATCCTCAACTCTACCAAAGTGTAACTATTCAGCAAACATTTTATGATCCGTTTGATGTTGACCCGGCCAAGACTTATACCGACGAGGTTGCACTACCCGGAGCTTTTTCAGATTATAAATTATACTTCAGTTCGCCCAAAGAATTTTTGACCACCGAAATTAATCGCAGGTTTATGCCGGTAGCCGGTATAGTATTATTGATCTATGTTTTTCTGCTACTGTTGGGATGGCTCATTTACCGCAATTTAAATGTCAACCTTAAGCTATTTAAACTGCAATATGATTTCATAAATAATTTCACACACGAGTTTAAGACTCCGGTAAGCGTAATAAAAATTGCGGGTTCAAACTTAAAAGGCGATAGCGAATTAACCGAAAGGCAGCGCAGGCATTACGGTAAAATATTAGACGAAGAAGCGGATAAGCTGAATGAGTTAATGAACAAGTTATTGTCATTTACGCAATTAGAAAATAAATCAATTACTATAAAAAAAGATAAGATTGATGTAAATAGCTTTACCCAAGGGTACATTGATACTTTTAAAATTAAATACCCCGACTTTAAGCTGCATTGCCATATAGGTACTACGGTAAAATTCTTTTATACCGACCCGGTGTTATTAGGCAGCGTTTTCCAAAATTTAATAGAAAATGCCTACAAATATTCGCCGGTTGATAATAAGGAGCTTTTTATAGATATCGGGCAGGAAAAACGCACTATAATTTTTACATTTAAAGATAAGGGAATAGGCATTCCTAAAAATGAATTAAGTAATATATTCAAAAAATTTTATAGATTAGAAAACCAATACAATCAAAACGGTAGTGTGGGCCTGGGTTTGGCATTTTGCAAGGAACTGGTTAATTTTATGGACGGAGAAATAACCGTACAAAGTAAAGTGGGCCAGGGATCGGAATTTAGGGTTATACTTCCTTATGAATAATAAATTATGAACAAAGAAATAAAGATAGCGCTGGTTGAAGATGATGAAAACCTGCGTTTTTTGGTTACTGAGCGTTTACAATCAGAAGGTTATAAAGTGTTAGAAGCCGCTAACGGCGATGATGCTGAAAATATGATTTTGGCCGAACAGCCGGATATTGTTTTGTTAGACTGGATGCTTCCGGGTAAACAAGGCTCGGAAGTTTGCACTAATATAAGGGCGAAAGGTTACGATGGCTTAGTGATCATGACTACCGCCAAACAACAGGATATTGATAAAATATCTGCCTATAACTTTGGTGTTTCTGACTATATCACCAAACCATTTAATATGGATGTATTGGTAGCACTAATTGAAAACAAGATCAAATTCTCGTTGAATAACGAAAAATCTGAATCATATCATTTTGCCAACATGGAGCATTTGCCTAATACGCACTTGCTAATTCGTGATGGCCGCAAGGTTGAGCTAACCATACTGGAAAACCGCATCCTGCTTTATTTTCTTAAAAATAAAAATAAGGTAATTAACCGCGAAGAATTGATGATGGAAGTATGGGGTTACAACGCCGATGTAAATACCCGTACATTAGATATGCATATTGTACGTCTTCGGAAAAAAATAGAAACCAATCCCGATTCACCTCAATATTTACAAACGGTTAGAGGTATTGGGTATAAGTTTGCCTACCAAGGGTAAGTTATTGTCTGAACCTGGATTTGTGGGATTTAAAGATTAAAGGGATTGCTTTAACGCTTTATATTTAATCACGATAATCCTTAAATCCCACAAATCAAGGTTCAGACTTCCTATACGCCTTCGATATCACAAACTCTCCAAAAAAGGTTTTGCCTGCAAATTCTTCATAATGGTTTTGTGAAAAATAAGGCTCTACATCATTTATCTTGTCAGATTCAATTCTGCAAACAACTTTAAAAAACAACAGCATACTTTTAAGTAAAGCCACCTGCCACCACCTGCCGGTTAATTGAAAATCTGTATTGAGCCAAATACCTCCCGGTTTGAGCAAGCCATTTAAATGTTCGAATACTTTTTGCTGCGTTTGAGGGGTAAAGTTGTCAAACAAAAATGGAGTAATGATAACATCAAATGCATTAAGACTTGCTACATTTTCAATAGCGTCATTAATAAATGATACTTTGTTATTTCCCACATCTCTTTTTTGAGAGAGGGTAATCATTTTTGCGGAAACTTCTACGTAAGTGATCTGTAAGCCTGAAGAATGGATGCGGGCAATTTCTTCTAAGATCCACCCGGTACCCCCGCCAATTATTAAAACAGATGAGTTAGCCGGGATGTATTGCAGCAAATAAATTTGTGCATTAATTAACGCTTTGCCGTAAACCAACTTTGATAAACTATCATAAAACCAGGCGGAATTATCATAGTTGGCAGCCATTATTTAAATTGACTAAAAAGCACGAGGAAAACGTATTGTAGTATTAAAACACCATCCATGTAGAAGAAGTAATAGTATTCGTTCTTTTCCCACTTTGATTTAAATATCAGCCAGCCGGCCAATACCGCGGTAATAGTAAGCGCCCAAAAATCAAGACTGAAACCATTGTTTTTGAAAAAGAACAGTAATACAATGTATCCGCCAAGCATTACCTGGCAAAATAGATAAGCATTTTTTTCGCCTATCATAACAGGAATGGTTTTTAAGCCCAATTTACGGTCTTCAAACAAATCGCGAATGTCAAAAGGAACGGTTAATGCCCCGATGAATAAAAAACGCTTGGCTATTAGCAAGGTAGTATCATGCAAACTAATGGTAGTTAAATGCAGATCCTGAGCTTCCAGTATTGGGAACAATACCGTGCTCATGGTCCATACCAGGGTTATCAGGAATGGCTTAAGGCCCGGTATGTTGCGCAAGCCGAATTTTTGATCGCCAAAGGCAAATAACGGGATACTATAACAAAATGAAATAACACCTAAAAAAATAAGCAGTAACCTTGATTCGGTGGAAATTAAAAAGAAGAGAGGCAGGAGTGATAGAATGCATACAATAGTAATCGTAACCATTAACCTGTTATGCTCAAAAAACCATCTTACACGCAGGTATTGCGAATTTTGTGGCTGTTCGGGTTTAGCTACCAGAATGCAAAAATTATAAATGCCTATGGTAGATGTAAATAATAAAGCTATAACAGTATATGCAGGTTTTGAACCTATTAAATGAAAAGTGACTAACGCCTGTGCAACTGCGCACAGCGCCATAAACACATTACTGAACAGCAAAAAGTCAAAAACGGACTTAAGTATTTTTTTCATCTGTGTTTGCAGCCGGCCTTCATTTTTAAGCTTTAGCTATTTGAGGGTTAACTGCAGATCTTAATTCAAATATCGTAATCTCCGGCAATATTCCAACTCTTCCGGGAAATCCTAAAAAGCCGTAGCCCACATTTACATAAAGTTGTTGCTTATCCTGCTGGTATAATCCTGCCCATTCCTTGTAAATATACTCTACCGGGCTCCATTGAAAATCGGGGGTGCGTACTCCCATTTGCATGCCGTGGGTATGGCCCGAAAACATTACATCTATTTGCGGATATTGAAGCAGTACCTGCGCGCGCCAGTGTGATGGATCATGCGATAGTAAAAGCTTTACAGGCAGGTCGTCCGTGTTTTTTGTAGCTAAGTCCATTTTGCCGTATTTAGGGAAACGGGTCAATTCGCCCCAGTTTTCAATACCTAAAATACCTATCTCCTCGCCATTTATTTTTAACCTGCGATTGGAATTATTCAGCAAATCCCATCCCATGTTTTTGTGGACGGTTTTTATATCTGCCAGGTTTTTAATTTTAGCTTCAGCAGTTGGCCAGTTATAATAATCACCATAATCATGATTACCCAAGGTTGAGTAAACACCAAGCGGCGCTTTTACTTTGCTGAAAATATCCTGGTAGCCATAAACTTCGTCGGTTTTGCGATTTACCAAATCGCCCGTAAAAAATATAATGTCAGGCTTTTCGAGTAATAGCATTTCTACGCCACCTTGTACCGCTGTTTTATTGTAAAAACTGCCGGAATGGATATCTGATATCTGTCCTATTTTAATACCATCAAAAGTTTTGGGCAGGTTGGGTAAATAAAGTGTTTGGTACCTAACCCTATAATCATAAGCACCCGAAACTATACCAAAGCTTAAACCGGCAAGCGGCACCGCACCTGCAATTAACCCGGCTTTTAGCAAAAACTCTGAACGGGGGATGGTGTCCGCATTTAATGTTGACGGTGCTACAATTGCCGGTCTTTTCTTTAGATCTTTCAACCGGATAACCAAACGCCTTATGTCGTCGATGAAAACAAATGGTAAAAAGGAAACTTTAAATAAAAGCAGGATAAAAAAGACCAACAAAATGCCTGCCCGTGCACCAACAGATATTTTGAAATAGATGCTTACAATTGTTCCACCTATTAATGCAACAGAAATAACCCAATAAATTATAGAGAACTCAATTTTATGGGGCCATTGCTTTTTTTTAAATGCTCCACGCAGCCCTTTAATAACATAAGCATCAACCAATAATAAGATGATGCTTATTAATAACATAGTAAGGCCTTGTCCCTGCATTTTTTAAAAATGCAAATTAATAACGATCATCGTCAATATCCAAATCGTCTTCATCATCAGGCTGCATGTTAAACAGGCTGTTAAACATATCTGAAAATGCGAAGCCGTTATCTAAAAAGCCTTTGTTTAATTGAGAAAACTCTGCCAACCCGTGCAATACAAATTCCATCAAAATTAATTGCTGGCTTTCAACTAATCGCGGATGAATTTTCTTAACCAGATCTTTTAACCCGGTAACGGAGTTTAATGCTTGTTTATAAGCTTCTAAAGGTAAATCGTCAATTACTGATAAATTATTGCCATCGCTAAACCACCCGATAATTTCGGCGTAAGGGTTTGGTGCCTTAGCTTTTTTAGCCTTTTCAGGATCAGGAAAGTATTTTAACAATAATGTTTTAACAGCCTTACCAATTAAAATATTAGCCACTTTTGCAGGGCCTTCCAACTCGCCCTCATAAACCAATTCAATTTTACCGGTAATAGCAGGAATAATACCCAGGAAATCGGCAATACGCACAAACGTTTTAGTTTCATGGTTAATGATCATCCTGCGCTCGGCGTTGCTGATCAGGTTTTCATAAGCAGAAATAGTTAAACGCGCAGATACACCAGATTTTTTATCAATGTATTCTGAATTACGTGCTTCAAAAGCAATTTGCTCAACCAGGTCTTTTACCAAACCATCTGCTTCAACTGCCGAACGCTGCTCAGGAGTTAATGATGCTTCCTGCTGGGTTATTTTGCGCGAAATCTCTACCGAACGCGGATAATGGGTTAAAATCTGGCTTTCAATACGGTCCTTCAATGGTGTTACTATCGAACCACGGTTGGTATAATCTTCAGGGTTGGCAGTAAATACAAACTGTATATCTAAAGGCAAGCGCAATTTAAAACCTCGTATCTGTATATCTCTTTCCTGCAAAATATTAAATAGCGATACCTGTATACGTGCCTGCAAATCCGGTAACTCATTTATAACAAATATTCCCCTGTGTGCACGCGGTATTAACCCGAAGTGTATAACACGCTCATCCGAGTAGGTTAGCTTCATGGTAGCGGCTTTAATAGGGTCAACGTCTCCAATTAAATCTGCTACGGTAACATCGGGTGTGGCTAATTTTTCGGTATAACGTTCAGACCGGTGTATCCAGCCTATTGGCGTATCATCACCCTTTTCGGTAACTATATTGTGACCATACCATGAAATAGGAGCCAGCGGATCATCAAAAAGATCTGAGCCTTCTATATACGGGATATACTCATCCAACAGGTTTACCAATAAACGAGCGATACGTGTTTTTGCCTGTCCGCGTAAACCTAAAAGTAAAATGTTATGCCTTGACAGGATAGCAGTTTGAAGATCTGGTATTACAGTATCTTCAAAACCGATGATACCTTCAAATCCGCCCTCGCGTTTCTGTAATTGTGTTATTAAATTGGCGCGTAACTCATCCTTAACCGACCTGCTTTTATAGTCGGTTTTCTTTAGTTCGCCAAGTGTTTTTATAGATAGTTTATTTGTCATTTGTTTATTGTGGACCGGAAGTCGGCAAGACCGAAAGTCCGGAAGTTTAATGTTCTTATGTTATGCAATTCTTTCTGACTCGCAGACTTTCCGTCTTTCGGACTTATCTCACCGTTTTCCTTCTGTTTTTTGCGTAGTCTTCAAATATATATTCGCCCAAATTATTTAATGAACTGTAAAAGGCCCTGCCTCCGTTTGTTTCGGTGAACTTGCGTACAAATTGTTGTAAGTAAGGGTCTTTTGCTATCATAAACGTGGTGATAGGTATTTTTAACCGCTTACATTGCGCAGCCATGTTTAGGGTTTTGTTCACCACTTTACGGTCAAGCCCTATACTATTTTTATAATACTTGGTACCTTCTTTTAAACAAGTCGGTTTACCGTCGGTAATCATAAAAATTTGCTTGTTATGCGTTTTACGCCTGCGCAGTAAATCTGTAGCCAGCTCTAAACCTGCATAAGTATTAGTATGGTACGGACCAACTTGCAGATAGGGAAGATCCTGCAATGTTATAGGCCAGGCATCGTTACCAAACACTACAATATCCAAAGTATCTTTAGGGTATTTGGTGCGGATCAGTTCCGCCAGTGCCATTGCTGTTTTTTTTGCCGGTGTTATCCTGTCCTCGCCATATAATATCATGGAGTGCGATATATCTATCATCAGAACGGTAGAAGTAAGGGTTTTATAGTCCATCTCTTCTACTTCCAGGTCGCGTTCGGTCATCATAAAATCGCCGATGCCGTGGTTAACCTGCGCGTTGTGGATAGATTGCGTCATGTCTATCTGGTCCAGGCTGTCTCCAAATTCAAATTCGCGTCGCTCAGCATTTTTCTCATCACCCTGGCCGGATTGCGGTGTACGGTGATTGCCTTTACCTGATTTTTTAAGCTTGCCAAAAATCTCTTCTAATGCTGATTGACGAATGCTTTGCTCTGTTTTACCGGTAATTCTGAATTCGCCGTTTTGCTTGTCCTCATCCAGATAGCCTTTTTGTTTCAGCTCATCAATAAAATCACCCATGCCATAATCGTCATTGGTGAGGTTATATTGCTTATCCAACTCGTTAAGCCATGCCAAAGCTTCGCCTGCATCGCCGGCTGTATAGTTGAGTAATTCCAGGAATAATTTTAATAATTCTTCAAATCCGCCTTTGGGAATTTGGTTAGGGTTGTACTTCGAAAATTCGAAACCACGCATATTTTACCTTTCTGATATAAAATAACGGAATTATTTATTGAAAAGTTTGATGCAGCCGGTTTTAAAAAATATTGTTAGGTACAAATGACAAACACGACTTGTTAATAATCTGCAAAACTAATTTACCGCAGATGTTTCTTTAGTATTAGTTTTTAAAAACCATAAGTCCATAATGTAGCTTTTTCGGTTACAAATGATACACTTATAACGTTTAAGTGGTAATCCCAATAGAAATAATTTGACTAAAACTGGTCGTTTTATGCGCGTTAGTGTTCCTTTGTTACACTTTGGACAAAGTGGTGGTTTAATTAATAGGGTCATAGGGGGTAACTTAATTAGGGATTGTTACTGGCACCAAGTTACTACATTAAATTTAATTATTAATTATATTATTGTTAAAAAATTTACGTAATTGCCTCAAATTTAAGCCTTAATACAACCAATAAGAATATTATTGCATTTTAATTAATTGTTGCCATATGTATGAAAACATTTCAATAATAAATAATGAGCCTATTCATAATTTTGAATTATTTGTGAATGATGGCCGGGCCTTTATTGATTATAAGCAAAAAGGCGACAAAATATTTTTGATCCACACAGAAGTGCCTGTAGAAATGGAAGGCAAAGGTGTGGCGGCGGCTATTGTTGAAAAGACGCTAAAATATATTGAGGCGCATGGCTGGAAAATAATCCCGTATTGTGCTTATGTAAAAGCTTTTTTAAAACGGCACCCGGAATGGGAGAGGCTGGTGGTGTAAAAACTATTAATTATGAAATTACTATTTTATTTAAACCTTGTTTTTTTTGCATTATTTAATCAAACAGATTATTATAGAGAAGCAAAGCGCCTTTTTGATAATAAACAATATAACGAATCAATACAAATTTGTTCTAAACAACTTACTACTCTTGGTTCGAAAGATACTTTATATAAAAAATTTTTACATCTTAGGATTGACTCATATATCGAACTCAAATATTTTGATTTAGGAATAAAGGATTATTTAAAACTAACAGAAATTGAACCAAATGAGTTGACAAATTATGTTGGCTTATCTTATCTGTATGGCGAAACAAATGACTTTTCAGACTGTATTATTGTTTTAGAAAAAGCGTTGGAAATTAATCCTATCGACGTTTATACTTTTAACAATTTGTCATATTACTCAAGCCAAATGGGAAATTATGCTTCCGCCGTGAAATATGCGCAAGATGGGTTGAAAATAGTAATTGATCCGGTATGGAAAGCAGCATTATTAAATAATGAGGGTTATGGACTTATCGGATTGAAAAAATATAGCGAGGCATTAATAAATATTAACGAGTCAATAAAGCTAAACCCTGATAATTCGTTTGCCTATTGTTTCAGAGCAATTGCAAACGCTAATTTAAAAAACTTTGAAACGGTGTGCAGTGATTTGTATAAAGCTAAAAATTTGGGAGCTGAAAATTTGACCAAGGATTTAATAAAACAGTACTGTAAATGAAATCTTTCTAAAAGGCTATCTTTTCAACAATTCCAAAATCTCTTCATCATAAGCGGGGTTTGCCCCGCGTTTACCGGCCACAAAAGCGCCAACAGTACAGGCTTTACTCAATACCTTATCAATTGGTTGCTTATTAAGCAATCCGTTAATAAATGTAGCTAAAAACGAATCGCCTGCGCCAACTGTATCTACAACTTCAACCTTGCAGCCGGGGTGTTCATAAAACTCATAATCGTGCCATACCATAGCGCCGTTTTCGCCACGGGTTACACAAATAGTTTGGGCATGATACTTTTTGCGAAACTCCGTTATCTTGTCTTTCAGATCGCCTTTACTGCCGTTGATCAGCAAACCGGCTTCCTCTTCATTCATTTTTACTATATCGGCACGGGCGGCCAGATTTTCGATGGTGGATAGTGTATAATGCGGTGCACGCAGATTAACGTCGAATATTTTTAGCGCGGCGGTTTCGTCCAATAAATTTAATAGTGTATTACGTGTACCCATCTCGCGGCAAGCAAGGCTGCCAAAAACAATGGCCGACGCTTTTTTACCTGCGGTTGTTAAGTCGGCTGTTGTTATGATATTATCCCATGAAACAGGTTCGGGAATAGTATAAGTAGCCTGCTGATTTTCGTCAAGTTTAACTGTAACCTCGCAAGTGGGTAGTTTTTCGTCTTGCTGAATAAGGCTTCCGTATAGATTGTTTTTAGTTAAAAAATCAACTAACTTTTTACCCGGTTCATCGGTTCCTACCTTGCTGGCAAAGGCAACATTGGCTCCCTGTTTGGCTAAGTGCAGCGCTACATTCATAGGCGCGCCACCTGCTTTTTTTTCGTTGCCGAAGGTGTCCCATAAAATTTCGCCGAAGGATAGGATGGTTTTCATAGTTGATTGCGCGATTTTATAATTTACGAATGTGATGAAATTATATTAATCACCGTAATTTAATTGCGGCAAATTAGAATTCGCTTTTGTAAACAAGCCGATTGGTAATTAATACGGCTTTCCGGCCGCCAGCGCTTTATCTGCTCTTTTAATAGCAATACCTTCACGGTAAGCAGAATACTTGCCTTTAAATGCCATTTTAAGCACACTATCCACACCGCCTTTTATAGCAAGGTTATACAGGCTTGCAGCTTTACGTATGGGTGAAGCATCCCAGGCACGAAGGCTTAATGAAAAGCCGCCTTCTACATATTTCATCCAATGCCAATAGCCGGTAGGCATAAATAAGGTATCGCCATGTTCTAAAAATACCTCTATGCCTTCTACACCGTTAAGCGCAGGAAATTTTTTAGTGTCGGGATTAGCTACATCATAATCTTCCAATGCATAGGTAGCGTTGGGGATGCAGTATAAGCGGCGTTTCCATTTATTTTCAAACAGGATGACGTGTTTGCGGCCCCCAAAATGGGTGTGGAATATATGAGGCAGGTCAATATCGTAATGTAAAAACGTAACCGAATTTGAACCCCCAAAAAACATGGCCGGCATGCTTTCTAAAAAACCACCCATTAAATCCTTGGGTAAAATAATATCGTTTAATAGCTGTGGTGCCTGTTTAAATATATTGAAGAAAAAAATACGCAGTTCGGTAGGCTGCGACATGATCAAGTCTATATACTCATCAAAAGGCATTTCGGCAGCCGATGAATTGATAGGTTTGGAAGGGTCGGCCTTTGAATTATCATAAAGCGGTACTACTTTTTTACCTACAACCTGCTTCAAGTATTCGGGAGTCCATTTTTGGCGGGCGGGCCAGTTGTTGGTTAAACCTTTAATTACCAGGGGACGACGCTTATCTAAATAGTTCTTTTTAAAATCTGCCGGGGTAATATTATCAACAGTATCAATGGGGTGAAGGATAAAGCTCATTTATTTCAGCATCGGAAAGATAGATCTATGTAAATCAGTTTACATAAATTTTACCCAATGCAGCAAAGTAAATAATTAAAAGTTGACGTTATGTTAAGAGCGTGTTAAATATACTTACCTCGGCTCGCCTTCGGCTAATGCTTTATCTGCACGTTTTATAGCCAGCTCTTCTTTCCATTCCATGTAGCGGCCTTTAAAATTCTTCTTCATCATATCGTCAAACTTGCGCTGTATAGTTAAGTTATACAGGCTTTTAGCTTTTAAAGCCCATGACTTATCCCAGGCACGTAGTGAAATAGAGAACGACCCATCAAGATACTTCATCCAATGCCAGTAGCCGGTAGGCATAAACAGGGTGTCGCCGTGTTCTAATATTATTTCCTGTCCTTCAACTCCATCCAACGCAGGGAATTTAGCGTAATCAGGCTTTTCGATATCATAGTCCTCTAAGGCGTAAGTGGCAAATGGTATTTGATAAAGGCGTTGCTTCCATTTATTATCAAATAAAATAACATGCTTACGGCCGTTAAAATGAGTATGAAAGATGTGGGCAAGGTCAATATCGTAATGCAAAAAGGTAACTGAACCTGCGCCGCCAAAAAACATATTGGGGTATTTATCTAAAAAGCCACCCATTAAATCAGTAGGCGAGCGATAATCATCCAACAGTTGAGGCGCATATTTTATCGGATCGAACAGGAATATGCGTAAATCGGTAGGTTGTTTTTGTATCAGATCGATATAATCACTGAACTTCATTTCGGCTGCAGAAGCGTTGATAGGTTTGGACGGGTCGGCTTTTGAGCTATCGTATAATGGGACAATTTTATCGCCAACAGTATCCTTTAGATATTCAAAGGTCCACTTTTTAAAAGCCGGCCAGCTTTCACTGGCTTTACGTATAACCAGCGGCTTACTCGGTATTAGGTAATTGTTAACAAAATCTTCCCTTGTAATTGTATCTACTCTATCAATCGGTGTAAGTATTAAACCCATATTTTACAATTAATTAACATGCAAAATTAATTAACCTGATAAATGAGCAAAACACCAATATTGTTTTTGATATTTTTTTGATAAACAACCTTTCAGTTGGCGGTGTGCAGTTACGAGTTTTTGGTTATTATAGGTTTAAATAAAAAGCAGTTTGCAAGATCTATAATAATAGATACTGCAAACTGCTCACTGCAAACTGCCAATTAAGGCATTAATACCGCGTTCACAACATGAATTACGCCGTTGCTTTGAAATACATCAGCAATAGTGATCCATGATTTTCCTCCTTTTGAATCAACCAGGTATAGTTTTTTACCTTGTTGCATAACAGTCAAAGTTTCGCCTTGTACAGTTTTTAATTCTGCTTTGCCCATGCCGGCTTTAACTTTTTCCATCAGGTCTGCAGCGCTAATACGGCCTGCAACAACATGATAAGTTAAAATTTTGGTAAGAGTTGCTTTGTTTTCAGGCTTAACTAAATTGTCAACAGTACCTGCCGGCAATTTATCAAACGCTTCATTAGTTGGAGCAAATACGGTAAATGGTCCGGCACCTTCTAAAGTTTCAACCAGGCCGGCTGCTTTAACAGCGGCTACCAAAGTTGTGTGATCTTTTGAATTTACTGCATTTTCAACAATGTTTTTTGTTGGATACATAGCTGCACCACCAACCATTTTGGTTTGTGCATAAGTGTTAGGCGCAATGGCAATAGCTACTAATGCCAAGGCCGAAATAATTAATTTTTTCATAGTGTTTTAGATAGTGTAATTTGATAGAGATACGCCCCTTTACAAAACCCGGTTTTTGAAATAGTCAAATTTCCTACAACCAAAAGGTTTAGCTATGCAGGGATTATAGCTAAGAAAATTTTAGAAAAAAAGCGCGGCCGCAACGTTATCGGCATACAGTTTGCCTGTTGGGGTGAGATAAATTGTAGTTTCCTTTTGAACGATCCAATCTTTTTCAAAATAGGTTTGGGCTGCTTTTAATAATTCATCAGCAGCCGATGGCGCAATAGCGTTTAACTTGCTCAACTCTAATCCCCACATAGTTCGTAAGGACGTCATGATATATTCATTCAGCCGGTTGGTTTCGGATAATATTTCAACTTCTGCAGGCAGCTTGTTTTGTGTGACAGACTGAATATACTTTGCATTATTGGCTACATTCCATTGTCTTTCGGTGCCGTTATAGGAATGCGCCGATGGGCCAATACCTATATACTTTACGCCTTTCCAATAATTTGAATTATGCCTGGAGTAGTGGCCGGGTTTGCAAAAGTTGGATATTTCATAATGCTCAAAACCATTTAACTGCATGGCATCTGCCATTAAGGTAAATTGCTCCGCGCTTTGCTGTTCGTTCATGGCAGGTTGCTTCTTTTTATTAATGAACGATGCCAGTGCGGTATCAGGCTCAACTGTCATGGAATAAGAAGAAATATGTGGAATATCCAACTCAAATACTTTGTTTAAGTTATTCTTCCATTTAGCATCAGTTAATAGCGGATATCCGTAAATTAAATCCGCCGTGATATTTTCAAAACCTATATCCTGGGCCCGTTTTACTGATGATTCTGCTTCATCGGCCCTATGTGCACGGTTCATCCATACCAGATCTTCGTCAAAAAATGATTGTATGCCAATGCTGAAACGGTTTACCGGGGTTTGTTTTAAATCTTGTAATTTAGCCTTACTCAAATCGTCGGGGTTGGCCTCTAAAGTGATTTCGGCGTTTGAGGTTACGGTATGTAACCGGGTTATGGTATCAATTATTGATCGGATCTCAACGGCTTCCAACAATGACGGTGTGCCGCCGCCAAAGTAAATTGTTTCTATAGTTTCGCCTTGCAGGTAATTTTTTTGAAGCTCAATTTCTTTTACCAGTGCCTGCAACAGATCTTGCTTATATTGCAAGGAAGTGCTGAAATGAAAATCGCAATAATGGCAAGCTTGTTTGCAAAAGGGGATGTGTATATAGATGCCGGCCATGGGGCAAAGATATTGATTATAATTAAGCGCCGGTTTTGAGTGTGAAATGAAATATAGTAGCTTTATCAATATGAAAATTCTGTGCCGGTTACTGGTCCTGGCTTTGCTATTAGCCGCGTTCAAAGCATCACCCCAAACACCAAAATTTATCCATTCGCATAACGATTATAATAATCTTACCCCTTTTTACAAGGCATTTTACAATGGCTTTAATTGCATTGAAGCGGATGTGTTTTGTGTAAACGGCAAATTGCTGGTGGCGCATGATAGTACAAAGCTTTCTCCATATCGCACTTTAAAAGAGCTTTATCTCGATCCCATTATTTATGCTTTAAGCCATGACGGTTCGCGGCAACTATGCCTGTTAATAGATGTAAAAAAAGATCATCAAAAAGTGCTGGATGTTTTGGTACAGGAATTAAAGCCACTTGAAAATCACTTATTAAGCAAAGATCATCCCGGCAGGCTGAAAATATTAATAAGTGGTGAGCGGCCGCTGCCTTCTGAATATAAAAATTACCCCGGTTACCTGTTTTTTGACGACAATTTGGTTAACCCGCACACAAAAGCGGAATGGGACTGGGTAGGGATGGTAAGTCTTGATTTTTCCAGCTATTCTAAATGGAATGGTACAGGCGAAATATTAAAAACGGATAGAGAAAAGATTAAATATACTATTGACAGCGTACATACAAACACCCGTAAGCCGGTACGTTTTTGGGGGGCGCCTGATTCGCCTGCATCCTGGGCTTTACAAATTGATTTGGGTACAGATGTTATTGGTACAGATCTAATAGACCAATTACCTGCTTACCTGGCAAAACGATCATTGTTAAAGCCCGCTTCGGTAATAATTAATTAAATATTTAAAACACAAGTTAATTCGGGTATTTTTGCCATTAAATTTAACCGGCGAATTCTATAAAATGCGTTTTGTTGCTCTATTTATTCTTTTAATAACTACAAGTTTTGCAATTAATGCGCAGCAAACTACCACGCCGGTTAATCCTTACCCGGTAACCACGCAAGTTTCCCAACAGCCGGTATCTGTACTTGATTCGGTTGTATTGGCAACGAAAAACCATGCAAAATTTACTGCCGATTCTATTGCCATGCAATACATTAAGTTTCCTGACTCGGCAATTAATAAAGCATTTGTTGATAAAACGCTTGAAACTAAATTATACAAGGGGCGTGACTTTTTAGATATACCTTCCAAAACAAAAAGTACCGTTAAAGAAGGAAAAAACCGCCAGACTAAAGATCAATGGGTTATAGTTATCATAATTGGCTTATTGATATACATGGCATTTTTAAACATTGTGTTAAATAAGGATATTCAAACTGTATTGCACTCATTTTATAGCAAGCGGGTAGTTTCGCAAGCCGGGAAGGAGGAAGGATATATTAACTTCTGGTCGTTTGTCGGGCTTTTCCTATTGTTCGGTTTTACTTTCGGCCTTTTTCTTTATCAACTGGCATCATACACCAGTACCTATTACAGTATAAGTGGAGTAAGGCTTTTTGTATCGCTTTCGTTTTTAGTTATCGGGCTTTGATAACGTAACCAATATGCTTTTAACTTTTTTCTTTCTCTCTTCCAAAATCAGTGCGCAATTCTTTTAAAAACAAATATTTTATAAATCAAGTGCCTTAATTAGTATTAAAATCGGGCAAATTTCGAGGGCACAAAGATAGACAAATAAATAAAATTTACGAAATCGAAAATTTGAAATAATGCTAACGCTGCTGCGCACGTATAACCAGCAAAAAATAGTGACTATCAGTACTATAGATATCCCTAATAAATACGGAATAAAAACAGCGTCTAATAAACTGAAACATAGCACTATTGGCAAAAAAACAAAA
>Ga0207153_1016_pt1 | contig 37457 bp, 27 predicted proteins | sample Alteio_BWMinHeat_27_FD_153580 | JGI IMG/M metagenome (GOLD analysis project Ga0207153, IMG submission 153580) | Enriched cells from forest soil in Barre Woods Harvard Forest LTER site, Petersham, Massachusetts, United States -... | ecosystem: Environmental > Terrestrial > Soil > Temperate forest >...
TCAATTGGTGGATGCAAGTTCCGGCGCGGGCCTGTGGGCTGAAACCTACGACCGCCCGTTCACGTCCGAGTCGACCCTCGATCTGCTCGATGATGTCGTTCCGCGCATCGTTGCCACCGTCGGTGACACTCAGGGCATTCTGCCGCACAGCATGACCGCCGCGCTCCGCAATCGCGATCCCGAATCGCTCACGCCTTACGAGGCGATGGTGCGAAGCTTCGGATACCATCAGCGGGTCAGTCCATCGGAGCACCTGGTGGCAAGAACCGCGCTGGAGCGGGCAGTGAAGCGGGAACCGGACCGGGCCGATTGCTGGGCCATGCTCTCTTGGATCTACCGCGGCGAATACACCCACGGATTCAATCCCCTGCCCGATCCTCTCGACCGCTCGCTGGCTGCGGCACGCCGTGCCCTGGACCTGGCGCCCTCGAACCCGCTCGCTCACGTCGCTCTGGCCTCGGTCTTGTTCTGCCGCCACGAAGTTGGCGCCTTCCGCACGGCCGCGGAGCGCGCGCTTTCCCTCAACCGCATGGAGGGATACGCCACCGCCTATCTTGGTTTACAGATGGCATTTGCCGGCGACTGGGAGGCCGGCTGCGCCGTGGTAGAACGCGCAACCCAACTCAATCCCAACCATCCCGGCTGGTTCTGGCTGCCTCTGGCCTTCAACGCCTATCGCCAGCAGGATGGCCAACGCGCTCTGGAGTTCGTCCTCAAGATCAACATGCCGGGTCTGTGGCTGGCGCAAATCGCGCTCGCGGTTGTACGGAGCCAACTCGGTGAGATGGAAGCGGCCCGCATTGCGGTTCGGGACCTGCTGGCCCTGCGCCCGGATTTCGCAGCCAACGTGGATGAAGAACTCTCGAAATGGTGGCAACCGGATCTGGCTTCTCGGATTCTCGCGGACCTCCGCAAAGCGGGGCTGGAGGTTCCGGCCCAGAATGTTCGTCCAGTCTCTGCTCCAGCTTCCACAGCTGTCGCCGCCAATACCACCTCGGGCGCGGCCCGCGCCGAAGAAGGATTCTGGGTCGCGGTCCTTCCCTTCAAATACACCGGCAACAATGTCGACCTCACCGCATTGGTCGAAGGACTGACCGCGGACATCGTCACCGGCCTCTCGCGCTTTTCCTATCTGAAGGTAATCGCCCGCGGCTCGACTGCGAAATATTTCAGCGAGTCAGGCGACGTCCGAGCCATCGGCAAAGAACTCGGCGCTCGTTTCGTGATGGAAGGTAATCTTCGCCAAGCAGGGACCAAACTTCGCCTCGCTGTTCAACTCGTGGATGCCACCAGCGGAGCTCATCTCTGGGCGGAAAACTTCGAGCGCACCTTCAGCCCCGAATCGGTGTTCGCACTCCAGGACGAACTCGTCCCCCGCATTGTCTCCACCGTCGCCGACGCCCACGGCATTCTGCCTCATACCATGAGCGAGGCCATCCGCGGCAAGAGCCCCGAGCAATTGACTCCATACGAGGCGGTGTTGCGCGGCTTCAGTTACGCCGAACGCATCAGCCCCGAGGAGCATGCAATCGCGCGGACCGCCCTGGAGCGTGCCGTGCAAGTGGCTCCGAGCTATGCCTATGCCTGGGCCATGCTTTCCATAGTCATCGTCGCCGAGCACCAGGGGGGCTTCAACCCTCAACCGAATCCGCTGGAGCGCGCCCTCCAGGCCGCGCGCCGGGCCATCGAACTCGACTCATCCGGTCATCGGGGCTATCAAGCCTTGGCCTTGGTTCTGTTTTTCCGCAAAGAAATGCAAGCCTTCCGAACCGCCGCGGAGAAGGCCATCGCGCTCAACCCTATGGACGGATGCAACATCGCTCACCTCGGCAGCTACATCGCCTACGCGGGCGAATGGGAGCGGGGATGCGCCTTGGTCGAGCACGCCCTTCAGCTCAATCCGAATCATCCCGGCTGGTTCTGGTTCCCGCTCTTCTTCAATGCCTACCGCAAACGCGACTATCACGGCGCTCTGAGCTACGCGCTCAAAGTTAACCTGCCCAGCTACCACGGAACGCATATGGCGCTCGCCGCGGCCTACGCGCAACTTGGCCAGCAGGATGAAGCACGCAAGGCGTTGCAGGAACTGCTCAAGCTACAGCCCGACGCCGCCCGGATCGCGCGCCCGACTCTCAGCATGACGCACGACCCGGAACTCGTCGAACACATGATCGAAGGCCTGCAAAGAGCAGGACTGGAAATCCCCGACGAAACGAAACCCATAACCGTTCCTTCTAAGCCTGCTCCTGCTGCCGCTCCCAACTCCGGTGCCGTTCGCGCCGACGAAGGCTTCTGGGTCGCCGTGCTGCCGTTCAAGTACAGCGGCAACAACTCCGATCTCGCCGCATTGGTCGAAGGACTGACCGCGGACGTTGTCACCGGTTTGTCGCGTTTTTCATACCTCAGAGTCATCGCGCGCGGCTCGACCACGAAGTACTCTAGCGACTCAGGAGATGTCCGAGCCATCGGCAAGGAACTGGGCGCCCGTTACGTGATGGAAAGCAGTCTGCGGCAGTCAGGGGGCAAGTTGCGTTTGGCAGTGCAACTCGTGGATGCAGCCTCGGGCGCGCATCTCTGGGCGGAGAACTACGAACGCACTTTCACCCCGGAAACGGTTTTCGAACTGCAGGACGACCTCGTCCCACGCATTGTTTCAACGGTTGCCGACATGAACGGCATTCTCCCGCGAAGCATGAGTGAAGCGGTGCGCAGCCGCATTCCAGAGCAGTTAAGCCCCTACGAGGCCCTGCTGCGCAGCTTTGGCTACTCCCAGCGCGCCACTCCCGAAGAACTTGCGGCCGGCCGGGCTGCGCTGGAACTGGCAGTGCGGAAGGCGCCCGCCTTTGGCGATGCCTGGGCATCGCTGGCCATACTATGCGTCCAGGACTATGGCCAGGGATTCAACCTACAGCCCGATTCCCTCGCCACCGGATTAGCCGCCGCCCGCCGTGCCGTCGAAGTGACGCCATCCAACTACATGGCCCATTGCAGCCTGGCCCAGGCGCTCTTCTTCCAAAAGGAATTCCAGAGCTTCCGCATTGCGGCAGAACGGGCTGCCGCACTCAACCCCAATGACGGCTCTTGCATCGCTCTTCTCGGCGAGTTGACAACTTACACCGGTGACTCCGAACGCGGTCTCGCGCTGGTAGGTCGCGCCAAGCAGCTCAATCCCCATCATCCCGGATGGTACTGGTACGCCGATTTCTACAATGCGTACCAACAATCCGACTACCGCGGCGCGCTCAATTTCGCGCTTAAAGTCAACCTGCCAGGCCACTGGTTTCAACACGTAACCGTGGCCGCCGCCTGCGGCCAGCTCGGAGAAACTGCTGCGGCCGCCAAAGCCCTGGGCGATCTGCTGAAACTGCGGCCCGATTTCGCGGCCACTGTTCGCAAAGATATGGACAAGTGGTGGAAGCCCGAGTACGTGGAGCACCTGATCGACGGCTTGCGCAAAGCCGGCCTGAAAATCGCCGCCGAGAGCAAACCGCGACCGGCCAAACCTCGCACTAAAACCAAATCATAAGACGCTGTGACCAAGGAGCATTCGGCATGAGCAAAGCAACCGTGCACTTCACCGTCGATCTCACCATCAACGAGGGAAAACTCGAGGCCTTCCAGGCTATCGCCCAAACCATGATCGACGGCACTCAAAAAGAACTCGGCGCCCTGGGCTACGAATGGCACCTGAGCGCGGATCGCAAACGTTGCCGACTGCTCGAGACCTACGCGGACCAGAATGCCACGCTGGCGCACCTGACCAGCCCCGTGGTGCGCGAACTCGTGCCGAAACTCCTCCAGACCGCGACCCTCAACCGCTTCGAGGTTTATGGAGACCCTGGCCCCAAAGCAGCAGAAACGCTCTCGAAAGTTGGGGCCGAGATCTTCCCGCACTGGCAGGGCCTCAACCGCTGATTTGCGAGCCTTGAGCGCCTGCGTCCGCTTTGGGCGCGGCTTCAGCCGCGCCGTACACATCGTTCCCGAAAGACTCAGGGGACGGCTCAAAAGCCGTGCCCTTTTCCTAACCCGTCGCTGTAATCATTTCCCCGCAACCGGCGGGAACTGTCTCTACCACTACTTCATCGCGTACGTTCCCGTGCAATCCCACGTGGCGCCGCCAGCCCCATCACCCTTGCCGGCGCAGGTCCCTTCCCCTTTGAGTGCGGCGAATTTCCCCGTGCCGCCCATCATCGTCCACTTGTTGCTCCCGGACGTGAATTGTCCATCTTTTAACATGCCTTTGCCGGTGTAGTGATAGTTAATCTTGTCACCATTCTCCGCGGTCACCACGAACACTCCATGCCACGTAGACGAGTTTCCCTTGGTTTCGTTGAATTGCGTGCCGGTGCCTTCCTTTTGCTTTACGCCACCCACCTCGCCCTTGGTGGCAGGGCAAGTCGTCTGGGTGACCGCATAGGTATGATTCGCCTTGTCGCCCACATCAATGCTGTGCGCGTCCGACGGCTTGGGACAATTCCATTGTGACGTCGTCTTCTCCTGCGCCAGCGACCACGCTGCCAACAGCAACACCGAACCGCCAATCAAAAATAACTTACGCATGTTTTCATCTCCTTTGAAGTTTTTGGACTGAACCTGACTTGGCTTTCTGAAACTGGGGCGCAAAGAAAGGCTCAAACGACGCGCCCCGGGGCGCACGCAATAAGGATTATCGGAAAGTGCCGGAAGCTTCCAGCGCGCACCCTTCCGGACTATTCTTGGAACAACCGAACTGTACTCCCATCGCTAAGAAAGTCAAGGTTGAAGGCGCTTAGACCTGAGTTTTCTTTGCGATCTTTGCGAACGCTTTGCGTCCTTTGCGGTTAAAGCCTTTCACCGTGAAATGCAGTGGAGAATCTCTGGCGCAGATACCGGCGCAGGATTTTCGTCCGTTGACACGGTTCTTATTTCAAACGACGGAACCGCATACGCCTATCGCTACAACCAGCTCACTTCGCAGGCCTACGTGGTGACTGGATTGAAGTAAGACTGCTGCCGCATGCTGTCCCTACTTCGCCAACCCGACCTTCCTCACCATTTCCGCATAGCGCGGATCGGAACGCAGGGAATCCATGGTGAAGTCGGTCCGAAGCGAGAACAGGAAGACATCGTGCTCCTGGTAGGCGGTGTTGAGCCACTCGAAGGCATGGTCCTTGTCGCCCAAATCGGCATAGTACTGCGCGATTCCAAAGGGAGAAACGTATTCGGTATTGGCTTTGCGCTGCGCCAGAGAAACTTCGATCGCCCTGTGCAAAGCCCCCGGCCATTTCCCGGAGCGGAAACCTTCGTCCATGGCGGCTGCAACCTCAACGAAATTCTTGTCGTCGCCCAGTTGACCCTGAAGTTTGTATGCCTCGATGGCTTGCCGATACTCATGCTGGCCCCAGTAGGAAGATCCCAGGCCACCGTACGCCACAGGAAAATTCGGATTGTCAGCGATGACCTTCTTCTCCGCCTCGATCGCTTTATCAAATTGACGGTCATAGAAGTAAGCTTCCCCCAAGGCATGCCCTATGATCGGCGAAAGGGGATCGAGTTGGCGGGCGCGGTTGACTTCATCAATCGCCTCTTGCGCCCGGCCACCCATGTAGGCAAGGGCCTCGCCATACCACTGGTGGGCCGTGGCGTCGCTGGGATCAAGCTCCAGCGCCTTTCTGAATTCAGCTTCGCCTCCGGCAACGTCCCAACTGTACTGTACTTTGTCGGCCCCTATGAGGGCGTGGGGGCGTGCCAGCGTGGGATCCAGTTCCAAAGCTCTTTCGGCCGCGGCATCCGACTTGGGGACGACGTCTGTGGCGACGGCGCCAAAATTGGCCAGCACACCGTAGGCGTCCGCCAGTCCCGCATAAGCCAGCGCGTAATTGGGGTCTTTGTCGATGGCCTGATTGAAGTATGAAATCGCGGTCTTCAGGTCGGCATTGGTCCGCTTGTTCCAGTAATACCGGCCTTTCACGTAAAGCTGATAGGCCTCCGGGTTCTGCGTACCTTGCTTGGTGACCTGCTGCTTCTCCGCTCCACTCAATTTCGAGCGCAGCTTTTCCGCAATGTCGCCCGCGATTTGCTCCTGCAAGGCGATGATGTCCGAAGCTTTGCGTTCGTATTGCTCGCCCCAGATCGCGGTATTGTCCTGTACGTTGGTGAGTTCGGCGCTGACCTGGACCACATCTCCGTGTTGCACCACTCTGCCGGTCAGCAACGCATCGACCGTCAATTCCTTGCCAACTTTTTGAACATCGACATCTTTGCCCTTATAGCGGAAGACCGAGTTCCGCGACTTCACTTTCAATTGCGGCACGTGCGCCAGGCTGTCAATCAATGATTCCGTAAGCCCGTCGCTGAGCAGATCGGTGTCCGCATTGCCGCCCGCGCTGGCAAACGGTATCACCGCAATGGATTCGATTTGCACAGTGCTCGACTTACCGCGCAAGTACCAGGTCGCCGCTGCCGCGACCAGTAAAACAGCCACTATGAGGGCTACAATTTTCCAGAGCCCTCCTTGCCCAACTGCCGTAGTTTCGACAACTTTCATTGCACTCGACGACGATGGAGCCGGTGCTGCGGAGGACCCGGAAGTCGGTTGTGGCGTAAGCTGGAAGCCGCTTTCCGGCGCGACCACCACCGATCCCGAACTCGCCGGCACGCCGTGTCGCGATTCCGTTTCCCGTTTCAGCCGCTTCAGGTCGGCCCGCATGTCGGCAGCATGCTGGTAACGTAGCTCGCGATCTTTCTCCAGCGCCTTGTTAATGGTGTCTTCCAGCTTGGCTGGAAGGTCAGGATTCAGCCGCATCGCCGGAACCGGATCACGATCCAAAATCTCGCGGGAGATAACTCCAGAGCTTTCTCCCCGGAAGGGTAGCGTCCCGGTCGCCATTTCATAAAGCACGGCGCCGAAGGAAAACAGATCACTCCGCCCATCCAGCTCTTTCGCTTTCACCTGCTCCGGCGACATGTAGGCGATTGTGCCCAGCGCTGAGCCGGGGCTGGTCAAGTGCTGTTCTTCAGCCTCCGTCATCGTATTTCCCGAACCCATCTGGCTCGATGAAGCGGCCGTCGCCACCTTTGCCAGACCAAAATCCAGGATCTTCGCGTGGCCGCGTTTGGTTACAAAAATGTTAGCCGGCTTGATGTCGCGATGGACAATTCCTTCCGTATGCGCCGCATCGAGCGCGTCGGCAATGTCAATCGCCAGCCCGAGCAGTACGTCGGTCTCCATCGGCCTGCCGGCGATGCGGTGCTTTAGCGTTACGCCGTCAAGGAACTCCATCGCGATGAAGCGTTTGCCGTCGTGCTCGCCAATTTCATAAATGGTGCAGATATTCGGATGGTTGAGCGCCGACGCCGCCCGCGCCTCCCGTCGAAAACGCTCCAAAGCCTGGGCGTCCTGGGCCACATCGTCGGGAAGGAATTTCAGGGCAACAAAACGGCCGAGCGAGGTGTCTTCGGCCTTATAGACCACGCCCATCCCGCCGCCGCCCAGCTTCTCAACGATGCGGTAGTGCGAAATAGTTTGGCCGATCACTGGCGGAGAATCTTACGTGCCTGAAACCGTCAAGTCAACGAAGGCCGTGACCAGCATCAGTTTTCGCCACAAGCCCCCTGTGGGCTTGAGCGCACGTCCTACTTCACCGGCGCATTCAACGCCGCCGCCAACTCTACAAAACTATTCGCCGCCAGCGCCCGGTCCACCATTTCTTTTTGACTAAAGAGCTGCCCCGCATCAGCCAGCAAATCATGCTGCGACTGGTTGTCGGGAGTAAGAATCAACACAATCAGCCTGGCCGGGCGGCCATCGCGCGAACCGAAATCAATTCCCTTTTCCGTTTTCCCAATCGCCACCAGTGGGCGCAGCAGGCCATCCACCCGCGCGTACGGCACCGCCACTCCCGCCCGCCAGCCGCTGCTGGTCACCCGTTCGCGCTCGCTCACCAGGCGAAAGAAACGCTCCGGAGCGTTACCCACCAGCGGCGCAGCGATGTCGCACATCTCTTTCAGCACCCCATTTTTCGTGTCGCTGGTTAGGTTGGGCAAAAATAACTCGCTGGAAACAATGTCCTTCAAGCTGAATTTCTTCTTGTCTTGAATCAGCATTCGGATCGCCGGCGCCGAAATCAACGACGTCACCAGCGCCATCACCACCAACGCCACAAACATTGATTCATGAATAAGTCCGGCCTGCAGCGCCAGAATGCCCAGAATCATTTCCATCGCGCCGCGAGCGTTCATCGCCATTCCCACCCCAATGGCGGTGCGCATGTCCATGCCGCCCAGTCGCGCTCCCCATCCCGCACCCAAAATCTTGCCCAGACAAGCAACCCCCAGAATGACACCGGTGACCCCGGGGTGAAAGTTGGTCACAAAATTCGTATGCAATCCAATGCTGGCGAAGAACAGCGGAGCAAATACATTGGTGACAATCTGGTGTATGTGCTCGGAAGTGCGCTCCCGCAGATGAGCGGATTCGCCCACCGCCGCGCCCGTGATGAACGCACCGAACACTGTGTGAATACCGGCGTACTCAGCGAACGCAGCCGAAGCCAGCGTCAAGGAAAAAATAAAACCGAGCACCCCTCCCGGCCATGTGGTATGTGCCTGGATGAACGGAAGGATCTTGTGAATCAGCCAGCGTCCAACCGTCAGCATCAGCACCGCAAAGCCCAGCACCAGAACAATGGTGTGCCGGATGCCGTGGCCCGCGTCGGCATGGGGATTCATCATCCCCAAAACCAGGCCGAACAGAATCCATCCCACCAGGTCGTCGCACATGGCGGAGGACATTACGATCGTGCCCATCTCGGTCGTGAGCAGTCCGAGATCCATCAGAATTCGAGCGACTACGGGAAGAGCAGAAATAGACAGTGCGGTGCCAATGAAGAGCGCGAAGACTAGACGGTCAGTTCCGTCGTCCGCACCGAGGAAGCGCGGAAACAATCCCGCCGCAGCAAATCCAAAACCAAAGGGAACCACCATGCCGAACGAACTCACCAGCAGCGCGCTCTTGCCCTGTCGAAAAATGCTGGCTAAATCAATCTCAATGCCCGCCGTCAGAAGAAAGAAGACCACGCTGATGGCAGTGATCCCATCCAGCACCAACGCCACCGGCCCCGTATGTGGGAACAGCAGCGCATAAACGCCGGGCCTGTAGTGGCCGAGAACCGTCGGCCCCAACAGAATGCCCGCAATGATTTCACCCAGCACTGACGGCTGGTTGAATTTCTTCACCAGTTCCCCGGCAAACTTGGCGCTGGCCAGCAGCGCCGCCAGCGCCAGGAACACAACCATGACATCGTGTGGCGCTAAATGATCCATGAGTTCACGCCTTGAGAATCACCTCGGATGCTGCAACCTGTCGACGGGTCGCCATTGCCAATCAGCGCGGTCACTTGCCGACCTTAGGCACAACCGCCGGCACTCGCGCTCTATATCGCCGATACTCTTCACCAAATCTCGCTTCCAGCTCTCGATCCTCCATCCGAATCATAACCGCCCCCGTGACCACCGCGAATCCCGCGAGCCCACAACAAACTACCAGCCCCGTTCCAATACTCCACGCCAACATCTCACACAAGTGTGCCAAATATACCGGATGCCGCACCCGCGCCCGAATTCCGGTCATCACCAGCCGCTGCTCACCACGACCTGAGACTAGTTCCGGCACTCCGCCCAGTTGCCGCGCACTGAAGTTCTTGCTCGACTGCAAATACAGCCACAGTCCCACGCCGAACAGAAGCAACGCTGGAACCCACGTCCATCCGGTCGAATACGCAGCAACCTGCCTCCATCGCGCTGTGATCATTCCCATCACCACCCACATCGTCATCCACGCCGGCAGCAGGACGAGATACGGCGACCGTCTCCGCGACCGCCAATACGCTGCCCTGGGATGCACCAGAAACCAAAAAGAAGGAATGGTCGAATACACCACGCAAGCCAGCCAGCCCAGAAGATTGAGCCATCGGATCATTGAGTCAGTGAAACATTGTCTCACCCGATTCGGGCAATCCTCAGAAAGTGCTTGGCCGTTCTCCGCGACCTCTACGGCTGTTCTCTGCGTTCTCTGCGATTTAAGGTTTGCGAGGTTTCGTCGAAATTGGTTCTATGTCGTGTGTCGTCGGATTCTTGCTTTTGTGGCAAAGTAAGTATTCATGCCCACGCCGCCCGACTCCAGGCTCGGTCGCATCGCCTTCCAGTATCCCGACTTCACTGCCTACGCTTTTTCGCGCTTCTGCATCGTGGTAGCACTGGAGATGCAGTCAGTCGCCATCGGCTGGCAGGTTTATGAAATCACCAAACGGCCGCTCGACCTCGGCTTGGTCGGCCTCGCACAATTTCTGCCGGGGATCGCCTTCTTTCTGCCGGCCGGTCATACCGTCGACCGGCTCGATCGCCGTCGCCTCCTGATGGCGTGTTACATCGGATTTGGGCTCTGCTCCGCGCTGCTGTTGCACTTCGCCCTCCACGGCATCAGCTCCGCCCGCCCCATCTACGTGGTCGCGGTCTTGCTCGGCACCGTGCGATGCTTCAATTTCCCCACCGGCCGGGCTCTGCTTCCGCAACTCGTGCCCGAGGAACATTTCTCCAACGCTGTGGCGTGGAATTCCAGCATCTTCCAGGGTGCAACTATCTTAGGACCGACCTTCGGCGGCTTGATGTACGCGTTCTTTCGCGGACCCGCTGCTGTGTATGCGACCGCCATTCTCATCGCACTGGGTGCGATCATTTCAACTTTAAGGATCAAAGCCCGCGAGAAACCTCGTCCCCGCGAGCCCATTAGTCTGGCCACGGTTCTGGCTGGCTTCAGCTACATCTGGAAACAGAAAGTGGTCCTCGGCTCCATCTCACTGGATCTTTTTGCCGTTCTTCTAGGCGGTGCGGTGGCGTTGTTGCCCGTCTATGCTCGCGAAATTCTCCACACCGGCCCCTGGGGACTGGGCCTGTTGCGCAGTGCTCCCGGGGTTGGCGCCGCCGCCATGGCGGTTTTGCTGGCGTATCGCCCGTTGAAGCGGCGCGTCGGTCCGGTCATGCTGTGGTGCGTCGCCGGATTCGGCGTGTTCACCATCGTTTTCGGGCTATCGCGCAGTCTCATCCTCTCCCTCATCTCGCTCTTGCTGGTCGGCGCCACTGACATGGTCAGCGTGGTCATCCGCGCGATTCTTGTTCAACTCGGCACACCCGATCAAATGCGCGGCCGGGTCAACGCCGTGGACATGATCTTCATCGGCGCTTCCAATCAACTCGGCGAATTCGAGTCTGGCTTGACTGCCCAGTGGCTCGGGACCGTGCCCGCGGTGGTGTTGGGAGGCGTGGGAACGCTAGTAATAATCGCGATCTGGGCCTGGAGATTTCCCGAACTGCGGCGGGCCGACCACATAATCAGCGCCCAGGAACCGGTTACTTAGCCCGGATGACCGTCTTCGCCGAACTCATGTTGTCATAGCGGTCGTAAACTCGAACCACCACCACATGATCAACCGGCCCGCTCGTTCCCGCCGGTATCGGCGCATCAAAATCGTAATTCTCATTCTTCGAATCCGAAAGCTGGCCTACCGGTTCCACGAACTGCCAATCGCCGGCATCCACCGAATACTCCGCTTTCTTGATGGGAGAAAAACTGTCCAATGCGCTGAATGTCACATGAACTTGTGCACCCGCAACCGCAGCCTTCAGCTCTTTGATTTGCGGGGGCGTTGTGTCCACCTCAAAGCGGGCGCTTTCTCGCTCGGCGCTTAACCCCTGACCCGGTGAATGCGAAGGCGCGTCGGAAGCCACCACCTTCACCGCGTAGCCGCCATCCGGCAGCAATGACGCATCGAAAGAATAAAACTTATCGCTCAAGTTATCTTTCAGCAGAAGCCATCGGGTTTCACCGTCGCCTCGGTAATACACCGAGTACACCATCTGATCGTCGTTGTCGTCGTGCACGCTCCACTTCACTCCAATGGAATCGCGTTCGTGAGTCGTGGGCGGCTGCACGTCGAAATGCGCCTGCCCGCTACCACTTGAGTCGCTGCCGCCGCTCTTGGGCAATGACTGATAGCGCACGCCGGTTTGCACCGTCACATCATCGAATTCCGGCGCTACGTTCTTGGGGAGATAGTTGAGCGTAACGCTTTCTACCCGCGGAGGCTCACCGCCCGAGTGCAACACTGCCTTCCACTGCACAAAACGCGCCGGGGGAACGCTGATCATGCCGCCTCTGTACAGATCAACTTTCGTCCATGGACTCCAGTTGCGGTCAGGATTGTCCACATTGCCGCTGCGCGCAAAAAGCTCCACGCTGCCCGTTGCCCGCAACTCCGCGCGCCCCCAACGAGAAAAAATGTGTGCATCAAAAACATCGCTTTCGTAGCTGCCTTCCGGAGCCGCTGCCCCACCCAGCAAAAACACCTTGCCTAAATTGCTGGTAGAGACGTAGAGCCCTTCAGCAGCGCTGGCGAACGCCGTAACCTGCGTAGCGCTGGCCTTGAGCAGGTCGGTGAAGCGATCCTCTCCTGATATGGCGAACACATGTCCGCGATTGCCGGTTCCGGCCAGCAGCGTACCCTGCTGGTCAAAGGTCAGCCCATACACCAGATCTTCCCGCGAACTCCAGATCCTCGACGGTGATCCGTCCAGTGCGATGCGATAGATCTCCGACCCGCCCGTCGCTCCCGCCCCTGGGCTCGGAATATTGATCACCATCGGCTGCGTTGCGCCCGCCGCTACGCTGGCCCCGGCGGTACCAGCCTGCGCTCCGCCGCCAGCAGATCCCGAGGGGATCGAGATCGGCACCGACGTGAAACCTGTTGGACCGGCGGCACGCTTCTCTCCCACGCCTGCCGCGTAGATATTTCCCGCCTTGTCAATGGCCAGCGCCGTAATCTCTTTTTTCGGCGCGCTGTAGAGTACGAATCCCTCTCCACTCGGCGAAATCCGATACACCAGGCCGCTGCTGTCAGATCCCGCGATCAGGTTGCCCTTCTTGTCGAAAGCCAGCACCCGTATATGGGCTTCGTCACTCTTGAAGAACACCGAACCATCGCCCTTCGGAGTCACCCGGAAGATCTGCCCTTGATCTCCCGTGGCCGCGTACAGATTGCCCGCTTCATCCAGTGTGAGGTTCCAAATATATTTGGTGCGAGGATCAAAATAGACCGACGAACTCCACTCGGCATCGCCCGTCGAGCTTTTCTCCGCTGCCGCTTTCTTCTCCTTCTGCACAGCCCGGCGTTCGAGCTTGTAAATCTTGCCATCAGGATTCGTCGCCGCGAAAATCGTGCCGCTCTTGTCCACCGCCAGCGCCTGCACCTGTAACTCCTGCGGCTCGAAAATCACTGTGGACTTTCCCTCCGGCGTGATCCTGTACACCCGCGCCGGAGATCCCGCCGCGGCATAAACATTGCCCTCGCGGTCTGCCGCAATCGCCCAAATGTAAGCCGATTGTGTCGTCGCCAACAACTTGAACGCCGGCGCCAGTTCCAGCCCTCCCGTGCTGCGGATGGCCACTCCCTGAGGCGTGCCCTTGACCAGTTCTTCAAACTTCGATTGCTCCCAGGTACGAGTGCCATCGGCAAAAAGTGCGCCGCAAAACAACACCGGGAACGTGGCTAGAAACAGGAATTGATTACCCAGGCGAAGCGCCAAGTCGAAACCTCAATCAGCAAATTGGAAGGTGATTTCAGGTTAACACAGCCTCACGGTACAGACGCAGCGTGCCGCATTCGAGAGGTCAATCGACGAAAATCCCTGGCCGCATTTCCTTTCCTGTGTCCTCTGTGCCCTCTGTGGTAAAGATTCTGTCTTTCTCTGCGCGCTACGCCGCTCTTCTCCGCGACCTCTGCGATTTAAGATTGTTCTCGCATCGTAGAGTTGGGTCTCGCCCCGCCCACGCGGTACACTACATCCCGATGCCCCCGTCCCCCAATGACACGCGCAATCCCGACCTAAGCGTGACCGTCGCTGGCATCCAGCTGAAAAATCCCGTCATCGCCGCCAGCGGCACCTTCGGCTACGGCATCGAGTTCGAAGATATCGTCCACCTCAACAAGCTCGGTGGCTTCGTGGTCAAGGGACTATCCAAAGAACCAATGGCTGGCAATCCTCCGCCCCGGCTTTATGAGACCGCCGCCGGAATGCTCAACGCCATCGGCCTGCAAAACATCGGCGCCCGCGCCTTTGTAGACGAGAAACTTCCCAAGCTCCGCCAGATCCAGAACATCGTCGTCCTCGCCAACGTCTTCGGTTACACCCGCGAAGACTATGAACGCACCATCCAGATTCTCAACGAAGGCGAAGGCATTGCCGCCTACGAACTCAACGTTTCCTGCCCCAACACCGCGCATGGAGGCATCCAATTCGGCAGCGATCCCCGCTCCCTCGACGAAGTCGTCTCTCTTGCCCGTCGCACTTCAAAACGTCCTCTGATCGTGAAACTTTCTCCCAACGTCACCAGCATCGCGCAAATGGCGCACGTCGCCGAGGAAGCCGGCGCCGACGCTATCTCCCTTGTCAACACCTTCGTGGCCATGGCCATCGACGCCGACACCCGCAAGCCGCGCATCGCCAACGTCACCGCCGGCCTCTCCGGGCCAGCCATCAAACCCATCGCTCTGCGCATGGTGTACGACGCTGCCAAAGCCGTGAAGATTCCCATCATCGGCATGGGCGGCATCTCCACCCCGGTCGACATCGTTGAGTTCATGCTCGCAGGCGCGAGCGCGGTGCAGATCGGCACCGCCAGCTACTGGGATCCCTGCGCCACCGAGAAAATCGTCGACGGCCTCCGCGACTGGTGCGTAGACCACAAAATCGCACGCCTCGCCGACCTCACCAACGGCCTGATTGTCGAGTAGCCCTTCGAAACAATAAAAAGCCCGCCGAGAGAGTATTCATCGGCGGGCGAAAGGGAAGGCTGACCGAACGCGAACCGATCATCTCAAGCCCGCCCACAGCAGACAAGAGGCCTCGTGTCCAGAGCCGCTTGGCCCTAGTACTTGCGCAAGCTTCTGCACACGGGTGAAATCCACTTATCAAACCCGGTAGATGCTGCTCACAGGCCTCTCGTGGGTCGAGCCGCTAACGTTCCCGTAGCTCGAGCGTCAGTAAGCAAGGTGGAGGAGTCTTAGCCTTGAAAACTACAATCTTCGCAGTCGTTTTGATGACTTCAGTCGCAGTTGCCACGGACAGCTCGAAATCCCATGAAGCTGGCGTTTTACAATTCGACTATGGAAAGTGCGTTGCTGTAGTCAGAGTCATAGATTCTGAAGGCAAGCCCGTGCCTGACGCTGTCGTTGGGGTTCGTATTCCCCGCAATAGTCCTTACGGCGACACGCGAGTGCGCTCTAAAGCCGACTCAAACGGGGCCGTCCGCTTTTTGGGGCTGCCGGAGGGAAGCTTTACGTTCAGCGCTGCCGAACAGAATCGCAAAGCTACGAGAGTTATAGACACTGGGAAGCAATGCGAAGGAAAATACGAGATCGCGTTGCCCTAGCTACCCGCGAAGTTTCTTTGACAACGCGATAGCGTGGGTTTGAATCACCGTCCGCTGCTATACCAGATCGAGCCCGGCGAGCGAAAGTTGAGCCCTTCGCCCCACACCGCTTGAGTACGGCCCTGACTGTCGATGTCCATCTCGAAGTAGTCGCCAAACGGAAAGCTATAGCCCTTCGACCGGATATAGCGGTAGCCCGGCACAAAGCTCGAAAGCCGTGATTCCCCGGACCACGTAGCGCCACCGTTGCTCGAACTCCGATAAAAGGTGTTCCACAGCGGAGCCCGGCGCGTGTCCATCCAGGCAATGCGAACGTCACCCTCTTCCCCTGCCACCAAGGCCGGGAAGGCGTGCTCCACACCCTTGCCCGCAAGCGACACATCTTCCGGCGCTGACCACGTTTCCCCCGCCGTCGTCGAAGAAGCAAAATAAATTCTCTGCGGAGCCTCGTATCGCGTGCCCGCATTCCACAACGCGTACAAGGTACCGGCCGCGTCGGACGCAATGCTGATCTGTGCGCCCAGGAAACCCCACTCACAGTGAAATGCAGTGCAATCCGGAGCCACGCTCGAAGTAGCCAACTGGGTGGATATCCAACTCTTGCCGCCATCGGACGATCGGCTGGTATACAGATTCACTCGTCCCCGTGCAGCGCTGCTGCGCGTATAGCCCGCCCACGCAAGATGGACACCGCCCTCAGGGTCAACCGTCGCACCGCCGCCCAGAGCGCGTATCAAGTTCAACTGCGGATCTACATCCCCGACCGTGAACGTAATTCCGCCATTGTGCGAGGACGCCACTCGCATCTTGCCATCGCGATTGAACCCCAGATAAACATCCCGGCCCCGCACCGCCAGCACCGGTTTGTCAGCGTCTTCGTCGTCGCGGTCCGCAATCACCACTGACCAGCTCTGGCCGAAATCCACAGACTTGGCCACCACCGCATCCGTGTTCCGGTTCTGCAGCCACGCCGCATACACCGTCCGGTGGTCAGCCGGATCAACCACGATCTGCGGATCAAACTGCCCCGTCACGTGCGAAGTAATCTCTCGCGGCGGCTGCCAGGCAGTGCCGTTGTTATCGCTAACCAGCAGGACCATCGAAGGCAACGCGCAATTCAAACACGCCGGCACTTGTCCGTACTGCGGATAGAGCACATAGACGTGGCCATATCCATCAGCCGCAATCGCCGGTTCCCACTGATCTCCGATTCGGTAACCTAGACGCGTCTGTGGCGTAAACCCCGTGCTCCCCGCTACCGCATGCAACCAGGAAGTCAGCAGCAGTGCTAGACAAAACAGCACCGCACGCCGGGAAATCCCACGTTGTGGAAGGGTTAGGGTCACAGAACCTCAAACCGGCTTGGGAGGAGAAGCCGTTACCGGAGTCTATTGCGGAATCCGCCCCGCGTCAACCGTTCAAAACGCGCGGCGGCCCCTATGCTGGAGGAGAACCAGGCAGCCCGAAGTCAGAGACACGGCCCTTGAATAACACTTCAAGTTCGACGACGCCGACGCCAATCACGCGGTCACCATCCAAGACATGGCACTCCAGCCGGAAACGGCCTACTCGTCCTGGGTTAGCGAACTCACGAGCCGCCTCCAGAGCCCGCTGCCGAGCCTCCTCGGTGATTTGCTGAGGCGCCATCGACTTCTCGAGCCTTGCCACAAGTCTGCGAGCCTCATCATCGCGTTCTGCCGACTCGAGCGGAACATGAGCGTCGAAGTCAGCCCATTCCGTTTCCGTGTCGTAACCGGTGCCAGTTTGGTTCACTTCTGAATGTACGGGTTTCTTACTGCCATCCGGGAAAATCTGGTAGGCGACGATTGCTACCTTGAGGAGGTATCTGCCCTCACCGGCTTTGCTCGGGAACGGCCGCGCCGGGACGCGGCATTCAATCTGGGTAAGCCCCAGGTTGCTCACCTGAGCGAGGCCAGAAGAAGAACGGCTCACGATGCTCTTGCTATCAAGCTCGCATGAGGCAGGTTTATCGCGGCCCGATGCCACGGACGAAAGAAGCAGTAGTTGAGCTACCAGCGCGTATCTCATTGGACTCTCCCCCGGCCCGCGACGGATGCTTGCGCATTCTACGCGTCAGTTCGGCTTGCTGGCCTTCGCCCCCGCCTTCGCCGGAGCCTTCGTCCCTTTCGCAGCCGGCCTGGGATGAGCATCGTCAGCAATTTGCTGGGCAATCCTGTCGGACTCCTGGACAAAGGTGGACATGACCGCATCGACATTGAACTGAGTTGCGTCGGCCGTCAACGGCAGCTCCTTAATCTCTGGAAGCGGCTTGCCCACTTTATAGAGCGTCACATTGCTCAAAGCTTGAAACTTGGCGGGATCCAGCTTCACTCCTTTGGGCAGCGAGGACGCCGGCAAACCTGCGCTGCCAGGTTCCGTCACCTGCGTGGAAACCGTATAAACGAAATAGTCGCATTGCTTGGCACGAGCCTCGCTCTCCACCTCCTGCGGCGGCACTTCCGCATCCAGCGCCACCGGATCCATTTGCTGGCGAGCGAACTCGCTCATCAGATTTACGCGAAGGTTGTCGGTCGGCAGCGACTGGCCGCTCATGTCCTTGATCTTCACCACACCAATCCGCACCACCCCCGCCGCCTTGGGCGGGAGGGCAGGTTCGGGAGCAGCAGCGGGCTGGGCCGCCGGAGCTGCCGCGGCTGGTGCAGCGGCCGGCTCCGATGGCGTTGCCGCTGCAGCGCCACCCGCCATGGCCGCCATATCCATCACCCGGCAGTCGGATGGCATCTCGAACATCGGTGCATCCAGCGAGGTGTTGGTCAGTTCCACCACTTCCGTCGTGATGGTAAACGTTCCCTGATCTGAAACCATGGTCGTGGTCTGCTTCAACGGATAACCCTGCGGCGAACTTCCGCCGCCCTTCACCACGATCCGGTCGTTGCATCCCCCTCGCCCGCCCTTCCCTCCACCGCAGGCCAACGAGCGGTACGATTCGTCGGGACACGAAAATCCCGCCGACAGATCCGCGTACCAGCCATCGATTTCCATCTTCATATGAGATTGGTTGCAGGCATCGGGGCTGGACTCCATAGTCATGGAAGTCTTGATGTGGCGCGCCTTGTAGCCGAGCATGTCCTGGCGCTCGCCGGTATCGTCGGCAGTACGATTGATGGTCAAAACTCCACCCTTCCGCGGAGTCGCAGCCTCACCCCCAGCCTTCGCAGCCAGGTTTGGCATCGACGGACAAGAAGTTTCGCCACCCCCCATCGCCATCACCATGCATTGGTTACCGTTGATGGTGATCAGCTTCTTCTGATCACACTGCATGATCGAAACCGAGCCATGGCCTCCGAAACTCATCTCGGTGCGCTGCCTCGCCCCCTTGATGTACACCGTACTCTCCGTGGTGTGTCCCATCACCGTCGTGCGAGTCTTGATCTTCAGATCAGCCGACGCAACACTCGACAAACCGAGCAGAACTACCAAGGTGCAATACGATCGGCGCATCACCAGAGGCCTCCTTGATATGAGAGCGTAAGTACACCTTCGGACAACTAGCCAGTCCAGTTTGAGATTGTAAGCCTTTTACTACGCTCGATTCCTCCCTTTACCAAGCAACCTCCATTCCCAGTTGATTGCCTCTCGCGATTCGACCACGCATCATTCCACGCGCCACGGAGAACGGTCCGGCCAGTGCCGTAGTGCGTCCGTGGCCCAGGCGCTGGTCTGGTCTGCATGGCAAGTGGTGCAGGGATTCGGAATCTTGTATTTGTCAGTCATCGCCGGAGTGATGAACGCGAAAGTGTGCGCCCGCACTCTCACATCGGCAATCGTGGTCTCGATTCTTAACATGTGACAAGCAATACAACTACTTCCCGGCGAGCCTTTCTTGTGCTGGGTGTGCTCCTCAATGGTTCCCGTTCTCGGGCCATTCAACGAAAGCGGACCATGGCAATCCAGGCATAGCTGGTCGGCGGGTTTTCGCAGTTGTGCGTAGTTACCGGTGCCATGCGCATCATGACAGCTAAAGCATGTCACTCCACGCCGGTACATCACACTTTGCACGAAATCATTTCCTTGCATGCGGTTCTTGCGCGCGGTACCTTCCGGATAGTAGGTGAACGTCGCATTCCCCAGCGTCCGCTCTTCAAGCTGCCAAAAATCTCCCAGGTTGAGGCCCACATGGTATCCGACGGGCCAGTCGTAATATTTGCCTTCGATGGGAACGGTTAGAGGGCGTCCTTGCGAATGGCACTGGATACACGTATCACTGGCCGCGACATAGTCCATTCGTGCGGGATTCAGAATGTTTCCGCGAGATGGACGCTCCACATGCTCGCTGCCCGGTCCATGGCACTTTTCACATCCCACATTCCACTCCGCCACCTGTTTGGTGTGGATGTCATAGTCAACCGAGTGGCAGCCGTCGCAAGTCGGCCCCGTGGGCCGCTGCATATTGTCCGGGGGATAAAACGGCTCCCACCAGTCCGTGCCCTTGGCCACGAAATACGGCCGCCATACCCGGTGGCTAATGTCCCACTGTGCCGGTTCCGGAAAGTAATCGTCGCCTCTTTTCGTGAAGTAACGTTGCTTCCAAACGCTGCCGTAAACAAGAGCAACTTGGTCCTTGGTAAATTTGGCAACGGTATTGGTCGCGAGATCGGGGAGGATGGCGTCAGGATGCTCGCGAGGATCGCGGACCACATTTGCCATCGGCGTTTTTCGCCAGTGTTCGAAGATTTCGGCGTGACACTTCTGGCAGGACCTCGAGCCCGCGTAGTGAGCCGAATGTGCCGTGGCCGACTGCTGTGCCAGCTCCTGGTCAGTAAGCCGGCGCAGGTCGCGGATGAACAGGACCAGCTTCCAGCTGTCGTCTCCCTGCTCATCGTGCGGCCTGGCCCACCCCGGCATGCCGGTCAGCCGCACACCGTTCCGGATGATAGAATATATCTCTCCGTCCGTAAGGTTCTGCGTCTGAGGCAAACGCAAATCCGGAACTTTGGGGTAGAGATTGCGGCCAACGGTGGTCTGCCCTGAACCATCCGGCCCATGGCATACCGCACAACGATCCAGGAAACTCTCTCGAGCTTCCTTCAAGATTTCCGGCGTGGCTTTCCATGGGTTTGCCTCCACGCTCTCCCTGCGCGGGATTGCCAGATTACGCGCGGCACGGGCTACCACTCGCTCGAGATAGGATGGCTCGCCGGCGGTGCTAAAGCCTAGCCAGATCAACCGGGCAATGTACATGCCAAGCGCGACCAAGGCCACACTACAGAACAAAATCAAGACCCGCCAAACTTTCATACCGTGAGATATTACAGCCGAGTCTCGATGGGGCCCTAAAAATCCGCACGCTAGGGCGTTTTGTATTCCGATCAGTTACCGGAAACGACTGTTCAGCACCTGGGCGCACAATGGGCGCGTAGGCCGCTGCCCAAAGCCAAGTCGCCGGGGATGTCCCACGGCAGGTGTCGTGTGAGCAAGACCTTAAGGTCTACGGCGTGAACTCAAATACAATCTCTGCCTCGCTGTTCCCACCGACCCAGTATTGGACAACAGATTACCGGGGTAACGCTCTCCCATTGGCAGAAACATGGCAACATGTCTATCAAGAGTCCACCTCAGACAGGGCGAGGCGAATGGGATACCTACAAACTCTGCGCGAACGACACCGGCATTGTTTCATCAAATGCGTGGCTGTCATCACCATGATTTTTCTCGTTGCTTCGGCCGGCGTTGCCCAAGCCATGCCCTCCGGACAACCCCAGGTACCTTGGTCCGAGGACCTGAAGAAGTATCCCGGATTGCCAGCTGAGTTCGGCCACTTAGTGGAAAAGCTCCAGCAAGACATTCAGCTTCCGCCGGCACGCGGCCTGAGTCGTCTCCTGCCATTGCTGCCGGAGTCGACGGTCTTCTACGCCGCGTTTCCCAATTATGGTGACGCTTCCCATCAGGCCCTCAGCATCTTCCGGCAGGAGGTGCAGCAAAGCCCGGCGCTGCGCGCCTGGTGGCAGCACGGTGAGTTGGCCGCAAACGGACCCAAGGTGGAGGATTCCCTCGAGAGGTTCTATCAACTCTCTCAATACTTGGGTGACGAAATTGTTATCTCGGGCGCAATCGAGGGCCGTCAAGACCCCAGCCTGCTGATCCTCGCGGAAGTCCGAAAACCCGGGCTGGATGTCTTTCTTCAACAGATGGTGAAGGAACTCGCCGGCAAATCGAAGCCGGCGGTGCGCGTATTGAACGTCCAGGAACTCTCCACTGCGAAGGATGCGCCCCCGGAACAGCAACTCGTAATCCTGGTGCGCTCTGATTTCATTGTCGGAGCGTCCAGCGTGGCCACTCTGCGCACTTTCAACTCCCGGCTCGACAGCGGTAGCCCGGCATTTGCCTCAACTCAGTTTGGGCAGCGGCTGGCACAGGCGTATGAGGGCGGCGCCATGGTTGTCGGAGGCGCTGACTTGCAAACCATCTTGAAGCAGGTACCGCAAGGCACCAGCCAGAGCCAGATAATTCTCCAGCGTACCGGATTCGCCGACATGAAGTATCTGGTGTGGGAACACAAGAGTGTTGCTGGTCAGGCCGCCGGTCAAATGGAATTAAGCTTCACCGCTCCACGGCACGGAGTGGCATCCTGGCTGGCCGCACCCGGCCCCCTCGGTAGCCTGGATTTTGTCTCACCCAAGGCGATCATGGCCGGCGCGGTGTTGTTAAAGAATCCAGCAGAGATATTTGATGAAGTTAAGGATCTCTCCACCGCTTCGAATCCCAACGGGTTCGCGGCCGTCGGCAAAATGGAAGCAGCGTGGCAACTCAGTTTGAGGGAGGATCTGCTCGGCCGCCTTGGAGGAGAGATCGCATTTGAAGTGGACAGTCTCATGCCAACTCCAGCATGGAAGGTAATACTTCGGGTCAACGATCCAGACCGCTTGCAAGCAACCTTAAGCACGTTGTTGGCAGCCGGGCGGGTCAATGCTGTGCAGTCCGAGGAGGGGGGAGTCACGTACCACACGATTCGAATTCCTTCCCCTCAAAAGACCATCGAAATCGTTTACGCATTTGTGGACGGGTATCTGGTCGTTGCTTCCAGTCACGCAACGGTCACCGAGGCAATCCAATTCCATCGGACCGGTGAATCGCTGGCCAAGTCCGGGATGCTGCTGGCCTCATTGCCTCCAGGTCACCCATCAGAGGCCTCAGCCCTGCTCTACGAGGACCCGGCCGCGATGGCCTCGCTCACTATGGGGCAGCTATCGCCGGGAATCGCGGAGTCCCTTTGGCAAGCGAAAATAGAAGGTAAGCCGGTCGTGGTCCGCGCGTACGGCGAGGATACCGCGATTCGCGAAGTCAGCAGCAGCGGAGGCGTTGACGCCAGCGCGGTTCTGATAGTGGCCGCAATTGCGATTCCCAACCTGCTGCGGGCGAGAATGGCTGCGAATGAAGCCAGCGCTGTCGGCACAATCCGCACTGCGAATACTGCCCAGGTCATTTATTCGAATACCTATCCGCAGAAGGGTTATGCCCGCGACCTGGCCACACTCGGCCCTGGTCCCAGTGGAGCGGGTGCTCCCTCGGCGAACCACGCGAGTGTGATAGACGCGACCCTCGGAAACGCCAGCTGTACCGCGGGTAGTTGGTGTATAAAATCTGGGTTCCGTTTCACCATCACGGCCGTCTGCCCCGGACAACGTTGTGACAAGTTTGTGGTGGTTGGCACTCCTGCTACCAGCAGCACAGGATCAAGGAGCTTCTGTTCCACTTCGGACGCGGTCATTCGCTTCAAAATCGGCCCTCCCCTGACCTCACCGGTCAGCGTGACCGAATGCCAGACCTGGACGCCGTTCCACTAATGAGGTGCCTCGATGGCGTCCCGGTGTCCTCTGTGCCCTCTGTGGTTAGGTTCTTAGCCTACGGCGTGAACTCAAACACAATCCCTGCTTCGCTATTGCCGCCGGACGCAGTCGTCGAAAAAAGATTGCCCGAAGGATCAGCAGTCAACCCGTAGTAAGGATAACCGCCGTCAGGCTTTTCCTTGAAACTATGAAGAATGCTCTCTTTCCACCCGCCATTCACCGGACTCAGCTCAAACACCGTCCCGCAGTCGCATGCCGGAAAACCTCCCATCGAGGTCGTGCCGTACAGATTCCCCGCTGCGTCAAAAACCAGTGTACTGGTGGGATAACCGCCGTCCGTTCCCTCGGCGAAACTGTGCAGCACGGTCTCCTTCTTTGAGGTTCCGTCCAGCTTAAAAACCGTTCCAACGCCATTCGTACCGCCGTAGTAGGTCGTTCCGTAAAGGTTGTTCTTTCCGTCCGTGATCAGCCCCCCATAAGGAAAACCCGCGTCGGGCATCCCATTGAAAGAATAAAGGCTGGTGAATTTCCATTTGCCTCCCGCCATCGGAGACAGTTGGAACACGGTTCCCGCTCCGTTCGCCCCACCCAGTTCGCTGATGCCATAGAAGTTGCCTCCCGCTAGCAAGAGCAATCCGAGCGATCCCACCGCTCCATCGTTGCCACCAGTGAAGGCATGGATCACAGTCTGCTGCCATGTGCTTCCTTGAGGTGAAAGCTCGTACACCACCCCCTGGCTGAACTGTCCGCCGTCCGGAGTCGTGCCGTAGAGATTCCCCGCTTTGTCAAAAACCACACCACCGCCGGGACCAGCTCCGTCATTGCCGCCGGTGAAGTTATAGAGCACAGTCTCGGACCAATTGCCCCCGTTGTTGGTCAGCTTGAAAACCACTCCGCAACCGTCGCCTCCGCACACTCCGCCATCGCCACCCGACACCGTCGTACCGTAAAGATTGCCCTTCCCATCGAAGGTCACACCGCCATAAGGACTCTTTCCGTCCGATCCGCCCGTGAAGCTGTACAGAACAATCTCCTTAAAATTGCCGCCGGAAGCACGCTTGAGTTCAAACACCGTACCAAATCCAAAGGAACCGCCGCTCACCGTCGTGCCATACCCATTGCCGGTGGCATCGAAAGTGAGCTGTGTCGCCGGATCAGATCCGTCGTCCGAGCCGGTAAAGCTATACACCAACTTCCCATTGCTGGCCGCTCCAGCGCCGCCGATCAGGGTTACGACCACCGCAAGAACTCCCACCGACCACGCGAACTGTTTGCTTCTCATTTCGGTCCCCCATCAAGACAATGCAGCGGCCTGCCACTATAGCACCGATCAGGGGCTATTTGAATCAGCGAAATCTGCGCAGATCTGCGGCCCCGTCTTTGGGTTTTATCGATGAGAATCCGCGCAAATCCGTGGCCAAGCCCTTAGCGGTCGCTCGATCAGCGGAATCCGCGTAAATCTGCGGCGTGGCTATGCCCTCCCGCATCCAATACAATCGATCCTTTAATAATGGAGCCACCAAACATGTCAAAAGCCATTTTTGCCGCAGGCTGTTTCTGGGGAGTCGAAGCCACTTTCCGTCAGTTGCCCGGCGTCACTTCAACTCGAGTCGGCTACACCGGCGGCCAGACCGCCAATCCCACCTATAAAGAGGTCTGCACCGACCGCACTGGCCACGCCGAAGCCGTCGAAGTCACCTACGATCCCACCCAGCTTCCATACGAAAAATTGCTCGATGTCTTCTGGGAGAATCACGATCCCACGCAAGTCAACCGCCAGGGACCCGACTTCGGCACCCAGTACCGTACCGCAATTTTCTTCACCACTCCCGAACAGGAAACCGCAGCCCGCGCCTCAAAAGCCGCGCTGGAAAAGTCTCACCGCTTCTCGAAGCCCATCGCGACTCAGATTGTGCCTGCCGTGACTTTCTACGAGGCCGAGGACTACCACCAGCAGTACCTCGAGAAAAAAGGTCTGGCCAGTTGCCACATCAAGACATAAATCAACTCGCCGTCAGCCGGTTTTCTCAGCGGTCTCTGCGGGTGTTCTATGCGGCCTCTGCGTTTCAAGATTTCGTTTCTGGCGAAAGACTCACACCGCCGTCAGCAAAATCGGCTCGCCCTTAGTAATCACCAGCGTCTGCTCATAGTGTGCCGAGGGTTTCCCATCCGCTGTGCGCACCGTCCATCCATCTTTAGCTAACACCGCCCGCCCCGACCCCGCCGCAATAATCGGCTCCACCGTAATCACCAGCCCTTCCGTCAGGATCGAATTCGCCTGCGGATCCGCATAATTCGGCACTCGCGGTTCTTCGTGAATCGTCCGTCCAATCCCATGCCCGCCCAAATCGCGAATCACCGAAAATCCGCTCCGCCGCACTTCGCGCTCCACCACCCGCCCAATTTCCGACACCCGAAACCCCGCCCGCGCCACCAGCATCGCCTTCTCAAACGCCCGCTCCGCGCAGCGAATCAGTTCGCGACTAGCTTCCGACACCTCGCCCACCGCCACCGTCTCCGCCGCATCCGCCATGAATCCGTCCTTCTCAACCGTAACGTCGAGCTTCACCAGATCTCCGTCCCGCACCATCCGCTCTCCCGGGATGCCATGCACCGCCTCCTCATTCAGGCTGATGCAATTCGTCCCCGGAAATTTGTAAACCATCTGCGGCGCCGACTTCGCTCCATGCTGCCGCATGACCGCCGCGCCAACTTCATCCAGCTCCGCCGTAGTCACACCCGGTCGCACCGCTTGCTTCATCGCCTCAATCATCTTGCGCACGACGACACCCGCCGCCCGCATGCCTTCCAACTCTTTGGGATCGGTAATCGACACGATTTTCTCCTATTCAGAACTCTTCCCCTAGCCTATCCCATGCAACAGCCCACTCCAAGCCCGCGGCAAAGCCACGCAAGAATGTCGCCCGGCCAAATGCCAAGTGCCAAGTGCTGAATGCTGAGTGCTGAATGCTGAATGCTAATGCCCATGCTCCATCAACCCCGGCCGCACTCGCAAAAACACATGAAATGACACCGGATCATTCCCATACAGCGGATCCAGCACCGCCGGCTTCGTATAAAACGTCACATCCGCCCCCAGCCCCAGCTGCCACCGATGGTTCGGCACTAAATCGCGCACTCCGCCAAACGTGTACGCCCCAATCCGATACGAAGGATGCGTCTGCAGCTCAGGAAACAGTTCATCCTTATCCACCAACTCCAGCCGCGTGTAAGCATAATTCCGCTGCCGGAAATTCAAGGTCGACTCCAGCAGATAGCTGTTCTGATTGCTGTCTTCCGTTTCCTTGTGCTTGCGCCCCCACACTACCGACGTCGCCCAGTTCCCTTGTCCCAACCACCCACCCGATAGCGCCCGGTTATATTCCACCGACGCAGTTTGCCGCTTTTCGTTCTCCGGGTCCGCCGCCTCTGGGTGAAACAACCGCCCATAGCTGTACTGCGCCGTCCAGTTGCGCGTTGGCGCCACACTCGCACGCACCGACCACGAGTCAAGCGGCGCCAGTTGAATGCTCCAGCGTTCCTCATTCGGCTCATGGCCGTTGAACGCCGACCCCTCAATCTTGAACCGGTCAATGACCACTCCCGTGGTCACTACTCCGAAACTGGTATGCGTCGAATCCTGCAAATGGTGACCCAACGGCGCCTCCGGATCTTCCGACGCCGATTCCCGGTGAATGTACGTCACTGGACCCAAAGCCGGCTCCGCCGATGGCCCGCCATAAAACAGCCACGACACTTCTTTGTTAATCGGCACCGTATACAGCAACGCCAGTTCGGCAAACACATTATGCGGATGCTGATGGTCCACCAGCGGCTCACCGTGATAAGTCTCGCCCGTCTGAAACAGTTCCGGAAAGCCCGGATGCGGCGAAGTCAGCGACTCCGCTGAAGACATCTCGCGGAACAGAATCGTGCCACGCCACAAACGATGCTGCTCCATAAACATAAAGTAGTTGGTCGACTCGGCTTTGCCCTCGCCACGCGGTCCGCCTTGCTGATTGTAGGTAACAAAGATCTGGCCGTGCGCCATCAAGTCCCAGCCTCCGCGCGAAATCATCCAATCGTGACCGGGTACCGACGCCGGCTGCCACCCTGTCCCCGACGAGGCATGCGGAGAAGGCAGCGCCAGCGTCTGCCCCATATTCATTCCCGACATGTTGGGATCAGACTCTTGCGCCACTGTCATCAGAGCCAGCGAACCAATCACCAGAATGCACAACCCTAACTTCCGCACGCCTAAACCCTCCACTGCGCCGAACTGAGAACTGAGAACCGAGATCTGAGAACTGGTCCCAAAGTTCCCCTAAACGATTTGGTAAGGGCACGGCTTTTAGCCATGCCGCTACGAGTCAATAAGAATGCGGGCTTTAGCCCCTGACGTCGGGGGTTCCGCACGCCTTCACTTTGCGAAACTCAGAGTGAAAATGGGAGAAAGAACTCAGGTTAGATACGTAACGAGGTAACACCCGGAGAACCGAAGGCAGGAGCCCTCGACTGCGCCTGGCAAGCAGGCTCCGGCAACGGGGGAACCGACAACTCAATCACATGAGATAACTGCAGAACAGCAAAACGAAGATCAACCGCTTCCCGCACCGCCGCGAATTGATGTCCCGCCGGGCAACACTGATATGTCACCGGACTCGGTGCCGGAGCTTTCTGCCCATGTTCGTGACAACCAGCCGGCGGCTGTTGCGCAATCCGCCCAGACGCCTGCGGGAGAACCGGCGAAACCGCCACCGCCAGCATCATCAACGCAATCACTTTGCACAATCGCTTCATGGGGGAAAGTTACGATCCTGTGATCTTCAAACGCAAGTCTTCCGGTAGACGTTCGCGAATTTCCGCTGGTAGCCGATCATGCACATGCCGCGCTCCCACTTTGGCCGCATCCACCACTGCCATCGGTGCAGGAGTCGCTACCGCCACCACCAGCCAGATCAGCGCCGACAACGCGAATCCCGCCAGCGCCCCGATTTCCAGCCAAAAAGCGTTGCGCGGGCCAAAGTGGCGGATCACGCCAAACGCCAACAGGAAAACGCCTGCTGAAGCTGAAGCCAGCGCGATCAGCGATACATCAATCGTCCGGTGCAGGCGCTGTCGCTTGTGGCAACGCTCGCAGGCGGCGAAGTGCTCCTCGTAGGCCCCGCGCATCTCCGGCGCAATGCCTGAGATGTCATAACGCCAGCCCGCCAGGATCTTGCCTACCACCGGATCCACGCACTGATTCATAAAAGATACTGATGACCTACAACCGGATTGGTTGCATAGCCTCGGATTGCGTCGCCAACATCACCCGGTTGTGCAGTAGCGAGCGGCGCTCTCCCAATCCCGCCTCGGCTTCTCGCTTCGCCACTTCCGGGTGATTATTTTGCTCCGAAAGATGCGCCAATACAACGTAGGACGCACTTCCATCATAGTCTCCAGCAAAGAATTCGGCGAGCGCCTTGTTCGACAAGTGTCCAGTACGGCTTCCCACTCGTTGCTTTACCGACCACGGATAAGGTCCCACCCGCAGCATCTCCAAATCATGGTTCGATTCCAGCACCAGAATGTCGCAGCTGCGCAGGTGATCACGCACGCTCGCAGGCATATACCCCAAATCCGTTGCCATGCCAATCTTGATGCCTTCGCTGCGAAACGTGAATCCCACCGGATCAGCGGCGTCGTGAGGAATGGTAAAAGGAGTGACTGCGATATCGCCGATTTGAAAACTCCGCCCGGAAGAGAAAAACTCGATCCGCTCCGTGTCCGGCGGCTCGCCAGTCGCGTCCCGCACCGCCCGAGACCAGGCCTGGTGCGTGGCGCCAGTCATAAACACAGGAACCTTGAGCTTGCGGGCCAGCACCAGCAAACCCCCAACATGGTCCGAGTGCTCATGCGTAATGACGATGGCAGAAAGCGCATGTGGATCGTCTCCCGCCTCCTGCATGCGTTTGAAAGTCTCGCGGCAGGAAATTCCCGCGTCCACCAGGATGCGCGTCAACGAACTCTGCACAATCGCGCTATTCCCCCGGCTCCCGCTGGCCAGCACCGAAACCGACACACCCATAACCGCAGCATACGCGCCCCCACTGTGGAAACACGATAACTTTCTAGATAGCCCATACCTTGGTGCCATCAATGCAGGCGCGGCCGTCCTCGCCCGTGAAAGTTATTTAGCATTTAGCACTCGGCACTTAGCATTTGGTCGCCCAGGTTTTCCAAGCCCGCATCACAAACGGCTCTTAATTGCGCAGGGTTTGGCACCGGGAAATTAGCACCTAGTCGTTCAGTTTTCCCCAAGCCGGCATCGCGCGAAAGCCGCCCACCAAATGCCAACTGCTAAATGCCAAATGCTGAGTGCCCAAAGACTACTTCCACAACTCCTCCACTCCCCGCCTAACCACTGCTCCTCCATAAGCCCCCGCAATCCCCGTCAGAAATCCCAGAAACGATTCGTAGATCTGCGCGCGATAGGGTTTCTTGCCCAGGAAGAGATAAGCCATCAAATGGGCGATGGGCACGAACACCCCGACTGTAACCGTCCAGCGCCAGGGCTTGCGAGCACGAAGAACGCCGAGAAGCATGGTCGAAGCCAGCACCAACAAAGCCGTCAGCAGCAAGTCCCCGGCTTCTACATCCAGCACCCCGGCCCCAATTCCCAACCCGGTCCCCAGGACGTAAACCCAAGCATCGCGTTCCCCCCCTGCGTCCGCCACGATCCCGTCCTTATCCGCGCCAATCTTTCTCTGTGAACCTCTGTGACCTCTGTGGTTAAGTTCTTCTCCGCGATCTCCGCACTCCTCTGCGACCTCTGCGATTCAAGGTTTGCCCCTAGCGCCACCACGAACCCTCAGGGCTGAGTGCTGAAAGCTGAGTGCTGAAAGCTATCCCCCCGCCATCTCATGCAACTTGCTCACCGTATTCCAATTTCGCATGGTGACATTCACCGCCAACACTCTTTCCAGAACCCCATGGGTCAGCAGCTTCGCCCGCCCCATTCCCTCCACGTAATAAACGTAAATCTCCTTGCTGCAACAATGCGCTTGCTCCGCTTTCGCCGCCCGCGCCTGCAACTTCTCGACCGCATCCGCTTTCGGAGCCTGCGTCAGGAACCCAATGAAGACCCTGGACGGATCGCTGCGGCTTTCCCTCACGAACGGATTACCTTCAATCGCCCGCTCCAGTTCGGCCGCCGTCCGAGTGATCACCAATGCGCTAAACCCGAACTCCGCCATCATTCTTTCTTCAATCTTTTTCGACAGCGCCGAGGTTGCGCTTTTGCCGGTCTTGAACACCACATTCCCACTGTTGATGTACGTCCGCACCTGCCCGAACCCCATCCCCTCAAGCATCTCTCGCAGCCGGCTCATCTCAACCCGCTTGCGGCCAAGAATATTGATGCCGCGCAACATAGAAATATAAGTCGCCATATCAACGTTAACCGTAAAGACGTAGCTCGCTAAGTCCAGGCCTTTCTCCGCGCCCTCCGCACTCCCTCTGCGATTCAAGGTGCTTCTTCTTGAGCATCACCACCATCCCTAAGGACTAAATGCCAAATGCTAAATGCCAAGTGCTGAATGCTGAATGCTGAGTGCTGAAAGCTAGTACCTATAAAACCCCCTCCCACTCTTCCTCCCCAACCACCCCGCATCCACCATCTTGATCAGCAACGGACACGGCCGATACTTCGGATCGCCTAAGCCGTCGAGCAACACTCGCATAATGTCGAGGCAAACATCCAGCCCAATGAAATCCGCCAGGGTCAGCGGCCCCATGGGATGTGCCATGCCCAGCTTGAACACTTCATCCACCGCCTCCGGCGTCGCCACGCCTTCCATCACTGCGTACATGGCTTCATTCAACAGCGGCATCAGCACCCGGTTCGACACAAACCCCGGCGCGTCATTTACTTCGACGGGCGTTTTCTCCAGCTTCACCGCCAGATCGCGCACCGTCTGAAACGTTTCATCCGTCGTGGCCAGGCCGCGAATCACTTCCACCAGCTTCATCACCGGCACCGGATTAAAGAAGTGCATGCCGATAACCTTGTCCGCCCGCTTGGTCAAAGCTCCCAGCTTGGTAATCGAAATTGAGGACGTATTTGACGCCAGAGTCACTTCCGGCCGGCAGACTTTATCCAAATCGCGAAAGATTTCCGCCTTGATCTCGAACTTCTCCGTCGCCGCCTCGATCACAAAATCGCAAGCTCCCAGCTTCGCCCGCTCCATCACCGGCTCAATACGTCCCAGTACAGCCGCTTTGTCCGCAGCAGCAATCTTGTTCTTCGCCACTTCCCGATCCAGGTTCTTGCCAATCGTCTCCAGCCCGCGATCCAGAAACCGCTGTTCCACATCGCACAGAATCACCCGATAGCCACTGCGGGCAAACACATGCGCAATGCCATTGCCCATCGTGCCCGCCCCGATCACTCCCACCCGCTCGATATTCATGAGAACTTCCTCCGCCCGAAAACCCCAAAGTGTAACACCCGATCGCAATTCAGGTTTTCTTTGCGCTCTTTGCGCACCCTTCGCGCCCTCTGCGGTTAAGGGTTTTGACTGCAAAAAGAAAAAGCCCGCTTCTTTCGAAGCGGGCCGGCAGGTCGAACGGAAAACTACTTATTCGCGGTCCAAACTCTCCTCAATCACCACTCTGCCGCTCTTCTCCACTGAAATCACCTTGTGCAGACTCTTGAACCCGGTCAGGGTAATGTCAACCTCATAGTTCCCTGGATTCAAGTAGAACTCGGCCGGCGACGCCCGATCCACAATGCGATTATTCACTGCAATCTGCGCTCCCTTGGGTTGGGTCTTGATGCTCACCGTGCCCATTCCCGCCGTGTCCGCGCCCCCAAACACCTTCTTGAATTTCCCCCCAAACTTGATTTCGTCGGTGTTTCCCAGCGCACGCAGCGTAGGTGCCAACTGGAAGGTCTGGCCCACTTGCAGGTTGGCGCTGGCAACTTCGTCAAGATAACCCTGCTTTTTGAAGACAAAGTTATGGTTCCCCGGTCGCTCCACCGATATCTGCGCAGGTGTCACTTTGCCCGTGTCTCTGCCATCCATCCATACCGCCGCCCCCGCAGGTTCGCTATGCGCGGACACTGTCGCGGACAACGCTGCCAGTTGCACCGTCACTCCGGACTTGCTGCCCGAGCCCACATTCACGGTTCGAGTGTCCGTCACAAACCCCGGTTTACTAACCGTCACCGTGTGCTGGCCTGGCATCAGGCCTGCCAAACTGAACGGCGTAACTCCGGCCGCTTGTCCGTCCACCTGAATCTGCGCACCCGGCGGAGTGGAGTCGATACTCAACTGCCCAGCGACTATCGCTGGAGCTGCGGGTGGGGTCTTTCCCTTTTTCTTATTGCTGGTCTTGGGGGTGTATTTCGGGGTAATCGAAACTGCTGGCGCGGTTTCTACCGGAGGAGTCTCGGGTGCGACCTGCGCCGGAGCGGGCGTCGCCGCCGCAGGCGGCGTAGCCGGATTCGCATTGGCGGGCACTGGAGTCTGCGTTGCAACCTCGGCCGCCGGCGGGGCGGGCGTGCTGTCATCGTCCGAATCCCCGGAGTGGATGTGATAAGCAATCCCAATCACCACCAGCAGAATCACCGCCGCTGCTCCACCGATCGAATAAATGAACATCTGCGGCGGCGTGTTCTTGATCTCGCTCACCGCCTTCTTGGCTACTTCCCGCGGTGGCGTGCGGGGCTTCTCCGGCAGCGGTGCATTCCCAAAAACTGCTGCCTTCACCGGATCAGCTGCCTGCGGTATTTCCACTTCCTCCGGCGGCGCCGGATCGATATACACCTCTTTCAGCGGCGGCAACTCGCTGATCTCAGAAAAACTCAAGCCTTTGCCCCCCGTCTGCCGCCCTTCCTGCATCGTTGGGTCGACGTGGATCTTGGGGGCGCGAACTTGCGGAGCCTCTGGCTCCATGGTGGCAGCTGACATTCTCTCTTCTTCGAGCGCTGCCGCTTCCACGGTGGCCTTCACGCAGGTAGTCACAAACTGCGAACTTGGGTCCAGATACGGAGTTTTCGGAGTATTGCCTGCCGGGCCAGCCCAACCCGCGCTGGCTGCGGCCGCTTTCGCTGCTACTGCCGGCATCTCTTTCTTCGGAGCGGCCTGCGGCTGAACTTGCGGAGCCACCGTCTTGGCTGCCTTCGCCACCACTGGATCCGCCTTCGGCGCCACCGAAGCCGCCGGCTTCGCTCCCACAGCTTTCGCCGGACTCGCCTTGCACTTCTCTAAATCATTCACCAGCTCTTGCCCCGACTGATAGCGCTCCTCCGGCGCCTTCGCGAGCGCTTTCATGATTACCTGGCTGAGCGCGGGGTGGGTCTTCGGATTCACCTGATCCACGGCCACCGGCATACTCTCCAAAATCGCTTGCCGCACTTGTTCGGCGTCATCGCCGTTGAACGCTTTCCGTTCCGTGACCATCTCGTAGAGAATCGCGCCCAGGGTGAACAGATTCGAGCGCGCGTCAATGGGATCTCCCCGCAACTGTTCCGGGCTCATGTAATGCAGAATCTCCGGCGCCTTCCCTGCTGCCTGCGCCGCCAGCATTCCTGATCTCGACGCACCAAATCCCAGCAACTTCACGATGCCGTCCCACTGCACCATGATCTTCGCCGGCTCGAGGCTGCAGTGAACAACTTTGCGGACGTGCGCGTGGTCCAAGCCCTGGCACGCCTGCCGTGCGATGTCCTGCAAATCCCAGATGGAAAAGCCTTCTTTGCGGGCCAGCATGGTGGCCACGCTGTTGCCCTGGACATATTCCATAGAAGCGCACAGCTTGTTCTCAATTTCCTCGACGCCGTGCAGGGCTGCAATGTTATGACTGGCCAATACCTTCGACGCCGCGGCCTCTTCCTGGACGCTCTCCATCATGGCCGCCGCCTGCTCACCGAACGCGTCCAACCCGATGGCCTTCAGGGCCACCGTTTTGTCGCCTTCCGTGTCGGTGGCTTTGTAGACTGAACTACGGTCGGACTTCGCCAGTTCACTAAGTATTTCGAAACGCCCGAGTTTGTTCGACATTTCTTGTAACCCTCGTACAGAGCAAGACGCCCCCTCTCAATTCATCCGGAAAAGAGAGGTCCAGCGTCATTTCTTGAGGGAGGACGAGATAAGGATAATCTGGAGGAAACATAACCTGGGAGTTACGAAAGTACTTGCGACGAGAGTGTGGGTTGGGCTTTCAGCAAATGCCAAGCTTCGCGGTATTTCGCATGCCTCTCGTCATGCCTATGGGGAGCAAGATGAAGGCTCAAGGATTTTGCTATCTTCTCAAATGGCAAGATGTACCAGGCATCGATAGGGATCAGGTAGGCTGCAAAGAAGTCCACCGCACCCTCGGCGTATAGTTCCCGCTTATGCCCATGCAGATGCAGGCTGTAGTATTTGCATCCGGGTCGTTGATAAAGGGTGGATTTGACCTGCACCCGCAAAATGCCGTCGGCACACTCCACTCCCACGTCATAACCCAATGAATCGCCATACGGCTTGAGGATGTGTAGGCCCTTGCCCGCCGCCTTCGCCATAAAACAAAGCTCTACCCACTCGCCCCGTTCCTTGTGGGTCCTGAACACAGTTGCCGGTATCTCTATCATTCTTCCTCCAATAAAAAACGCGGCCACATGGGCCGCGCTCTTTTTCTTTATCTTGTCATTCCGAGGGCCGGAGGCCCGAGGAATCTGCTTTTCTAACTGATCGGGACCGAATTATGTCCCTACTTTCAGATTAGCAAATTGGAAGGGTAAGTGAGACACGATTTCGAAATTTATATTTGGGGTTGAATGAGCGACTTAGAAGAAAAGCGATGGAAAAGGGGGCTTGACAAGCTTTGGCCGGGCCTTATCCCAAACCGGGAAAAAGCTCTTTTGACCTGAAAAATGTTCCATTTTGAAACTGGAGAGCTTACCAATTCCCTGCCAGGGTGGCAGGGTTTCGCAGGGCCGGGAACTGTGCGATGAGGCTCCGCTGATTTGGAGTCCGGACAAGAATTTGGGAGCGTTGCGCCTGTCCCGCATTTCCCCCTCACTTCCGGCGAGGGAGTTTCTTTGCCGAGGCCTCGGATCCAGGTGGTTCACGGAACGGTTCCACAGAAATGCGCTCGTAACATACTTCCAGCACGGTCAGGGATTCTGTGCCGCCCGGCAATTGCAGGACTACGCTGTCACCCGCTGCCGACTTCATCAACGCCCGCCCCAGAGGTGACACCCAACTGATGTGGTTGCGGTTGAGATCGATTTCGTCGGTGCCCACGATGCTCACCGTTCGCTCGGTCCCCGCGGCATTGGCATAGCGCACGGTCGCACCGAAGAATGCCCTCGTCTTTTCCTTTGAATTGGCCTGCCCCGCTCTTTTTTGTGCAGTTCTGGGAGCTTCCGGGTCCACCACTTCCGCGGCTTCGATTCGCTTGGTGAGAAAACGAATTCGCCCATCGATCTGCCGCAACCGCCGCTTGCCGTACTGATAGTCGGCGTTTTCACTGCGATCGCCGTTGCCGGCAGCCCACGCCACCACCTCCGTCACCGCCGGGCGTTCCCTGGTGAGCAGAAACCGGTGTTCATCTTTGAGGCGCTCGAGCCCGCTCGGCGTGATGTAGTTCTTGAGGGGTGTCGCGGGCTCGTCCGGTTGTGGTTTTCTCGTAAACCCTTTTCGCATCTCGTAGTCTTTCCAGGGGACAGTTCCATCCGGTCCCCGTATTTCCTGTCCCCGCATTCCTCAAGCATGGTGCCGCGGGGTGGAACTAAATTGGTCATTGGCCTGGCTGATTCTCGGCGTCCTGGGATAATCGCAACAAGAAGTAGAAATCATTCTTCTCTTTCACGGTCGCTCCGTGCTCACATTGTGCTTCGGCGGCACGAGTAAGGAGCCTACCTCCAACCATTGCTCCGGCGGCCGTGACCGCGAGCTTAGTAGCCACTGGAACGATTCCACCGAACGCACCAAACGCAATGGTGGCCGCTATCGTTGCGATTCCTCCAGTGATCCGACGAACCTGACGGCGACCTTCTTGGTACAACTCTGATTTCATCTTGGTCAATTCAGGTTCGATCCGGTCACGAAACAGTTCTTTTACCTCCTTCTTGCCTATCCTCTTTTTCTTTTCGCTGACCTCTGCCAAGATGCGCTGAATGGCCAAACGATAGCGGGTGAAAGAATCCCTTTCTTCACGGCGCAATTTTAGGAGCCTGGCAATGGAGAGTTCACCGACTAATGGGACCGAATGCGACAGGTAGGCGTTCAACGCTTGGCTGCTTGCCGCGACCTCGTCATCGCCCGTGAGCAAATCCAGAAGAAATGCCTCGCTAGGAAGGTTCGTCAAGTATCGCGTATTGCGCTGGCGACCATAGGCGAGGTAGAACGTCGTATCATTCGCGATGCCGTTCAGGATATAACGCAGCGCCTCGACTTTCCGCTCCCCCCGGATCTCCACCTTTCCCTCACGGTCAAACTTCCAGCTTTTTTGCCTCCACTTCTTCCCTTCGTCGAAAAGCTGAACCATGCTGCCGTGCTCCAGAAAATCGTCGGGGCCTTCGATGTAGATGGTCGACCGGCCGCTAGGAGACCTGTCTGGTGTCTGATACTCAACGCAATAGTCGCCCTGCATATCTTTGGCCGCCTCGTCGGCGACCTTATGCACGATGTCGGTCATTCTTGAGCACCATTCCTGTGTGTGGACACAATGAAAGGAAACCATGACCACCGGGACAATCAGTCCGGCATCAATCAACGGTCGGAGACGAAGAAACGCCAATGACGCCTCGGCCACCTCGCCCGCTGCCCGTTTGGGGTCATCGAACTTTGCGGGATCGGACAGGTGCAGCGGCAGGATGACCCGATTAGCGTAGAGGGCGGCGTATCGGCCGAGCAGGTCTAGCTTTTCCATTCGGCACTCAAACGCGCCGCAGAGACCTGCACGCAAGGCCCTGCTGGCAAGAAAGCTGAAGGGATCAATCTCAGGAGGGTTATTGTCAGCCTCGGCGTACTCCTTCTTCTGGCCAGCAATGACTGCGGAGTAAAGTTCGTTGTGCAGACGTAATATCTTTCTGTCCTCGAACTTCCCTACGAGAAGAGAGTCAAAGTCTCTGACCACCCCGTATTTCTCCAAAATTTCACTACCTTGATTCATTTTGCATCCTTTCTCCC
>Ga0207153_1018_pt1 | contig 35820 bp, 34 predicted proteins | sample Alteio_BWMinHeat_27_FD_153580 | JGI IMG/M metagenome (GOLD analysis project Ga0207153, IMG submission 153580) | Enriched cells from forest soil in Barre Woods Harvard Forest LTER site, Petersham, Massachusetts, United States -... | ecosystem: Environmental > Terrestrial > Soil > Temperate forest >...
TTTTAGTGAAAAAACAAAGCATGAATTTTTGCAGGTTACCGGCCATGGTGGTAATGTAAAATCGACTTCAAATAACTGGTGTTGGTATTGGTAATCGCGCAGCGCCTGCATAATTACGGGGTTAAACCGCTCGTTGTGCATATATACCGTAGTATATCCATTTGGATGGGTTAAGTAAACAATATTACCACCGCCGCCAAACTGTACTCTTATGCGCGATACATAACCATCAGCGGCGGCATGTACCGGGTAACCACTTTGCTGGTTTGTCCTAAAATCTAAACCGGCATGAAAGTGATTAGGCCTCAGTTCGGCAAAACCACCGGCGGTACTTGGTTTTATATCAAGCGGATACCTGAAATAGTTTTTAGGATATTGCCTGCTTTGTATTGTGCTTTGAGCTACCCCGGTAAAATGAAAAGTAAGAAGAAGTAGAAAGGTAGACAGTGTTTTTTGTATCATAATTTACTTAACGCAAAAATCAAGCAATTTTTGATCTTCTAAATAACCTTCCAACCTGTCGCCAATAGCTACCTTAGCTACTCCGGCAGGGGTGCCTGTAAAAATAAGGTCGCCTTTTTTTAAAGTGATGTATCTGGAAACAAAGGCAATGATGAATTCAAATTTAAAAAGCAGGTCCTTAGTTGAGCCAACCTGGCGGGTTTGCCCGTTAACATCCAGCTTAAAATTCAAATCATATAGGTCTTTATAATTTGATTTAGGGAAGAAGTTGCTGATCGGCGCCGAGCCATCAAATGCTTTAGCCAGCTCCCAGGGTAAACCTTTTTCTTTATGCCTGGCCTGTACATCGCGGGCGGTAAAGTCAATGCCTAAACCTATTTCGTCAAAATAATCAGCCGCAAATTTTTCATTAATATGTTTACCTTCTTTACAAACCTTTAATACTATTTCTATTTCGTGGTGTACATCTTCCGAAAAATCGGGATGATAAAAAGGTTTATTATCTTTTAGTAAAGCCGTGTCCGGCTTCATGAAAATTACAGGTGCGGCGGTAGGTACGGGGTTATTTAATTCTTTAGCGTGCTCGGCATAGTTACGGCCTATGGCAATTATTTTCATATTAAGTTGAAGTTGTTGCAGAAGTTGTAAAGGTTGTAAAAGTAAGAAAAATGCGATTTAGTTGAAGTGATTTAATAAGGATGCGTAATACAACCTTACAACAACTAAACCTTTAGCAACTAGATTATAAAATCGATATTCTCCTGATCACGGATTCGGTACCGGCTATTACACGAATAAAGTAGAAGCCTTTGGATAGTTTGTTATTTAGCGGATAATTATATACTTGTTCGCCTGGTTCCTGTCTTTGCGAAAAAAGGGTAATAACATTATTACCCAACACATCCATCAGTTTAACGCTTACGTTTGAGTTGCGTGATAAACTATATTTTAAATTAATTTGGTCGGTTATTGGGTTGGGGTAAACTTCAACGTTTGATAATAATTTATCATCGGCCCTTGCTACTGTAAACCTTGTAGTTGAAACAGCGCCGGGTTTAATAGGAGGTAATGAAAATGAAAGCGGGCTTTTCTTTTTGGGTTTCTTTGTCAGGAAATAATTTAGCGTATCTCTCTTTGCATCCTGTGGAGCAAATGTAAAGCCATAGCTCATAATTACCGCAAACGCGATTAGTATGATCCATGAAAAGGTATAAGTAGAATTTCGCCTCATGCTTTACAATTGACTACAAAAGTATAAATAAACCACTCATCAATCTTAATACTTATCAATTTTATAAAAAGTTTTAACAAAATTTAACAAAACGACGGTTTATGGGTTATAACATTATTTAATTGTTGAGTTTAGCTATTATTTAAGCTGTTACCAAAAATTTTGATATTTTTGCATCCTTTTAATCATTACTGTGTCAAATCATAAAGATCTGCAAAAACTGACAGGCGCTGGCCTCTTGATCAGTTTAGGAATAATTTACGGAGATATCGGTACTTCTCCATTATACGTTTTTAAAGCCATTGTCGGCTCGCAATCCATTTCAGAGTTATTAGTTTTAGGTGGTGTCTCCTGTATATTCTGGACGCTTACCATGCAAACCACTTTAAAATATGTGGTAATAACTTTACGAGCTGATAATAAAGGTGAGGGTGGCATTTTCTCCTTATTTTCATTAGTTAGGCGTAAGGCCAGGTGGCTTATTGTGCCGGCCGTAATAGGAGGTTGCGCTTTGCTTGCCGATGGTATTATTACCCCGCCTATAACTATTTCATCAGCTATTGAAGGGTTAGAAACTTATTACCCGCATTTACACACCGTTAGTATAGTTATTGTTATTATAGCTGTGTTATTTATAATTCAGCAGTTTGGTACTTCGCTGGTGGGTAAGGCATTTGGGCCTATTATGTTTATCTGGTTCAGTATGATGGGCATATTAGGTATCGTTTTTATCGCGCAAAATCCATTTGTTATAAAGGCACTTAATCCCTATTATGCTTTTGAATTGTTAACTACTAACCCTAAAGCGCTTGTTATTTTGGGTGCAGTATTTTTATGTACCACGGGTGCAGAAGCTCTATATTCTGATTTAGGCCATTGCGGACGTATGAATATTCAAATAAGCTGGATATATGTTAAAAGCTGTTTGGTGCTTAACTATTTGGGCCAGGCAGTATGGTTATTGCATCACAATGGTGAGGTAATGAACTTAAATTTACATAATCCGTTTTATGAAATAATGCCCGGGTGGTTCCTGTTATATGGAATTGGTATAGCAACAGTTGCTGCCGTTATTGCCAGCCAGGCACTTATTTCGGGTTCATTTACCTTAATTGCAGAGGCGGTACGTTTAAACTTATGGCCAAAGGTTAGAATCAACTATCCGAGCGAGCAAAAAGGGCAATTATATGTACCCAGTGTTAACTGGCTGCTATGTGCCGGTTGTATTGGTGTAGTGTTATTGTTCAGGCATTCGGATAGGATGGAGGCGGCTTATGGGTTAAGTATTACAGTAGCCATGTTAATGACCACCATTTTAGTTTCCCGTTTCCTTAGAAAGAAAAAATTCCCAAATTATATTGTTAACACCTTCCTGGTTGTTTACCTTTTAATAGAAGGCACCTTCCTGGTTGGTAACTTAAATAAATTTGTTGACGGCGGCTGGTTTACACTATCAATAGGATTCTTCCTGTTCTCTATAATGTGGACATGGCATACCGCGCGTAAAATCAGGAACAGGTACGTTAAATTTATCGAGATAGAAGATTATTATAGTATTCTTAAAGAGTTGAGTGAAGATGAAACCGTGCCTAAATATTCATCGCAGCTGGTTTATTTAACCAGCGCTAATTTCGACTCGGAAATTGAATCAAAGATCATCTACTCTATTTTGCAAAAGCAGCCCAAACGCGCTGATGTTTACTGGCTGGTGCACGTTGATGTAGTGGATGAGCCTTATAAAAAAGAATACGAAGTAAACTTCCTGGTACCTAATAAACTAATAAGAATCGACTTTAAACTTGGCTTTAGGGTTGAACAACAAATTAACCTGCTGTTTAGAAAAGTGGTGGAAGACCTGGTAAAAAATGGCGAGGTAAATATCACCAGTACTTATAAATCATTAAACAAGCATAAAATAGTTGGCGATTTTAGGTTCGTTGTTATTGAGAAAGTGCTTTCCCGATCACATAACTTGTCATTTTATGAGCGCTTTATCATGGGCTTTTATGTGTACCTGAAAAAGATAAGTTTATCAGAAGAGCGCGGTTTTGGGCTTGATTTGAGCTTTGTTACCGTAGAGAAAGTACCGCTAATGCTGGCTGATCCCGAAACGGTTGAGATAAACAGGGTTATTTGCTAATTATTTGTTTTGGTTAAAGAGGTTGTAAGGGTTGTAAGCGTTGATTGGAGCGGTTTATAACCCTTTCAACTTTTGTAACTTAATTTACTTTCCCCTAAGCTATTTATACCTGATCTTATAGATCAATATAATACTGGCAAATATCAACGTAATGAAATTTGCTACTGCAACGGGTACGCTTGGGCTTAATAGGCCATAAAGCAGCCAGAAAAATGTCCCCGCTGTAAACAGGCTGTACATAGATAATGAAATTCCGGAAGTATCCTTGGTTTTAATGGTTTTTACAGCCTGTGGCAAAAAGGAAATGGTTGTGCCAAATGCAGCCATAAAACCGATGATATCTATGTAGTTCATTCTTCAATGATGTGCAAGTGTGCGGATGTGCAAATATGCAGATTAATTAGATGAAAGAATATTAAGATTATGTTGCTAATTGTTTATGGCTTATACCCAGTGTCACCATCCGCACATTTGCATATCTGCACATTTAAAACATCATTTTCCTTCTTTACCTAACACACTATGTTTATGGCCGTAGGTAAAGTAAATTACCAGGCCAATTACCAGCCATATTAAAAAGCGCAGCCAGTTGGTGTAACCCAATTCGGTCATTAAATAAAAGCAGCTTAATAAGCCTAAAACAGGAATCAGCGATAAGTTTTTAATAAATGCTAATACGGTAAGTGTGGCTGATAATAGAATAAATAAAACATAAGGGAAATTTTCATGAGCACTCTCTCCCGAAAACAGGCCTAACATTGGTTTCCAAAACGCTATAATACCGGCTATAAATACAACCGGGGCTATGTATTTTGAATTAATGTAGGGTAAATGAAATTTGCCTGTTTTAGCCGCTTCACGTGGTAGCAATAATACCCCACCGCAAACCAATACGAACGCGAACAAGGTACCTATACTGGTTAAATCGGTAACCTCGGTAAGGTTCATGAATAGAGCCGGTATAGCAACTACAAAGCCGGTAACTATGGTTGCAAATGATGGCGTTTTATATTTAGGGTGAATTCGCGAAAACGCTTTCGGTAATAAACCGTCGCGGCTCATGCTCATCCATATACGTGGCTGGCCCAACTGAAATATCAACAACACGCTTGCCGTTGCAATAACCGCGCTGATAGAAATAATGTAGCTGATGTTATTTAAATGAACCTTTGCAAACACATAAGCCAGCGGATCGCCAACATTTAAATCTTTGAAGCTTACCATACCCGTAAGTACTAAGGCTATTAAAATATAAAGTACGGTACAAATTATTAATGAGTAGATCATTCCGCGTGGCAGATCACGTTGGGGGTTTTCGCACTCTTCGGCCGTTGTTGAAATAGCGTCAAACCCTATGTAAGCGAAAAATACGCCCGAAACGCCTTTCATTACACCCCTGAAACCATTAGGTAAAAATGGGTGCCAGTTAGCCGGGGTAACGTAGAAAAAACCAATAACTATAACTGCTAACACAATGGCTAATTTTAGATAAACCATAGCATTGGTTGCTTTTTTGGTTTCGCGTATACCGATGTAAACCAAATAAGTAATGCCTATAACAATAGCAAGCGCCGGGATATTAGCGATCAGTTTTATATTATCAATACCCGGTGCGGTATTCCATGCTGCTGCGCCGGTTTTTATGGCATCTGTAATATCTTTTATATGCCCGCTTGCGGTAAGTTGCTGTAGCTGTTCATGCGCTTTAAATGCCGTAAAGTAATCCGTTGTAAGGTAATCGGGCATGTGGATATTGAAGCCCTCCAGCAGGTTGACAAAATACGTGCTCCATGATATGGCCACCGCTATGTTGCCTATAGCATACTCCATTAATAAGTCCCAGCCTATTATCCAGGCAATTAATTCGCCAAATGAAGCATATGCATAAGTGTAAGCACTGCCTGCAACTGGTATACGCGAAGCAAACTCGGCGTAGCATAAAGCAGAAAATCCGCAGGTAATAGCTGTAATTATAAATAATATAGTTACACCAGGCCCGCCATCAAATGAAGCTATGCCGATGGTTGAAAATATGCCCGCGCCAACTACTGCGGCAATACCCATCAGGGTAAGGTCGCGCACATTCAGTTCTTTTTTTTAGATGGGAAGCTGTTGGAGAGTGATCGCCGTCGCTAAAACCGCTGGCAACATCAGCTAATATTTTATCAATTGACTTTTTCCGGAATAAACCTTTATACATTCGTTACTATTTTTTGCCGAAATCAAACATAACCAATTTTTTGGAATGATTTGCGTTATGCTTACTTTGCGCCATGAATAAAAGCTTAAAAGATATTTTATACGACTTAAGGTTTTTCTTAATACCCTATCTAATCCTGCTGGCTATTTGCCTGGTTATTAAACTAAGCTTTACTAAGGACGAAATATACTTTGCCGTAAACAGCCGCCACACGCTTTGGCAGGATGATTTGGCACCTTATATTACCGATATCGGTAATGGCTGGACAACAATAGCCATATGTTTTGTGCTGCTGTTATTCAGCTATCGAAAAGCATTTTTATTAGCTACCAGCTATGCACTTACCGGCGGAGTAGCGGCACAGGTTTTAAAATTCATTTTTGATGCCCCACGACCTAAGCTATATTTTGCAAACAGGTTAAAAGGTATCTATTTTGTTAAGGGGACTGATCAGTTGAGCTTCCATAGCTTTCCTTCAGGACATACCGTAACGGCATTTTCTACTGCCATAGTCATACTTTATTTGCTAAAAAATAAAAGTTGGGGGTTATTGCTGTTTGTAGTAGCTGCTTTGGTGGGTTATTCGCGTATGTACCTAAGTCAGCATTTTTTTGAGGATGTTACTGTTGGTTCGATATTAGGTTTTGTTGTAACCGTAATCTGGGTGTACTGGATAGACAGCAAGCTGTTTTTGCATAGCAAAGTTTGGAATAGGGGGCTGCTGAAATCATAAAAACGATGTCATTTCGACCGAGGTACGAGAGAGAAATCTATACACAAGTACTGTGTACAATACTTATGTATAGATCTCTCACTATCGTTCGAGATGACAGTAGAATAAATAAATAATCTATCTTCTTCTGCTTTTCTTTTTCCTGCTTCTTACAATTAATAAAATCACCACAATAGCAACTAACGCTATGCCTCCATATAAACCAAGTTTTGCCGTGGTAGACATTCCTGTTACATTGAAAAGATATTGGTCATTACGTTGCAGATCCTTGGTGAATCTTATGGATTTAACATAAGCATTATACTCATCCCCAATTAATCCGGCCCTAAATTCTGGGTATGCATATTCAATTGTGTATGTAGCCTCGGTAGTGTAAATGAGTATAAAATTCCGGAGCTGGACCTGGTTTTCTTCTTCTTCTCTTAGTGTAAATAGCTTAGCTTTTAAAGTGCCAATAACCGTATCGCGGATGTTTTGCGTGCTACCATTGTCGGACTGTGACTGTAAAATATTGATATAGTCGTTAAAAACCTTGTTCAGGTCCTTTTGATTTTGAAGTGGCTTGGTATTTACAACATTAGCAGCTTTTATAACTTCCATAAAGCCGGTAAGCCCGTTTCCCGAAAATATATGCTGACCTAAAGTGTCCTTTTCATCATGGTCTGGTGGTAATGAAATATTAACCAAACTATCTATTTTTACCGGTTTTAGTACCTGGCTAAAACCGGTTGCAGCAAATAATAGAAGCGCCGCGCTTATGAATATTTTTTTCATAAGGGTGCAACAGGAAAATTCGGGATAAGTTTTAATTATGCGTCCTACACAGGTAAAACCAATGTCATTTCGACCGAGGTACGAGGGAGAAATCTATACATAGCTAAGTGGAAATAGCTTGTGTATAGATCTCTCACTTCGTTCGAGATGACATTAAATTATAATTTCTCTATTTCAGCCTTTACAAACTGCGCCAGCTCTTTTACATAATCCGCGCTGAAATCAAACTTGATTCCCGCGGTTTCGTAAATCTCTTTAATGGTTTTGGTGTAGCCTAATTTTAAAGCGTCCAAATATTGTTGCAATGCTTTTTCAGGATTTTCTTTATAGTTTTTCCAAACAGCTATTGCACCTAATTGGGCCATGCCGTATTCAATATAATAAAAAGGGATCTCGAAAATATGCAGCTGCTTTTGCCAAAGGTTTTCCTCAGCCTCTTCTAAGCCTGTCCAGTCAGCAAAACCTGCGCCGAATGGTTCGTATATCTGCTTCCATGCTTCGGTGCGTTCTGCATCAGTATGCGTAGGATTGGTGTATATCCAATGTTGAAACTGGTCTACAACAGCAACCCAAGGCAGCGTTTTTAAAACGTCAACTAATTGGTCGCGTTTTGCGCGTTTTAAGTCTTCGGCATTACCAAAGTAAACATTCCAGTTATCCATGGAAATTAATTCCATGCTCATGGATGCCAGTTCTGCCACTTCTGATGGGCAATGTTTAAAGTCGTTTAATTCCAGATCGGCAGTTAAAAAGGTATGCACGGCATGGCCGCCTTCATGTACCATCGTAGTTAAATCACGAAAGCCATTGGCCGAGTTCATAAAAATAAATGGCGCACCTGTTTCTGATAGCGGGTAATTATAACCACCGGGAGCTTTACCCTTGCGACTTTCTACATCAAACAAGTTGTTTTCCTTCATGATCTCCAATCGCTCGCCTAAATACCTGCTGATGTTGGTAAAGCATTGGATGGATTTATCTATCAGCTCAGCACCGCTATGAAATGGTTTTAAAGCAGGCTTGCCCGAAGTATCCACGTCCATGTCCCATGGTTTTAAAGCATCAAGGCCCAACGCGTTTTTACGATTTTCGGCATGCTCGCGTAAAATTGGTACAACCTCTGTTTCAATTGCTTCATGAAAAGCGTAGCAATCTTGTGGCGTATAATCAAAGCGGCCTAAAGCCTGAAACATATAATCACGGTAATTTTCAAAGCCGGCGTTAGTAGCAACTTTATGCCTTAGCGTACGCAGGTGATCAAACAATTCATTCAATTTATCTTTATCCTGCAGGCGACGGGTACTTATCTTTTCCCATGCTTCCTGCCTTTTGCTGCGATCAAGATCTTTTAAAATAACGGCTGCCTGCTCTAAAGTAAACTCCTTATCACCAATATGCACCGACATAGAGCCGGTGATAGATTGATATTTCTGTGCCTCAACCTGTATTTCGGTTTGTACAGGTATATTTTCTTCCCTGAACAGCTCTAACGATTTACGCACGCCGCGCAGGTAAACGAAATATTTTTCTTCATCCAACTGGTCAGCATATTCGCTGGCAACCAGTTTTTTGTTTAGCTCATTGCTATATGGCGCGGTATTAGGCTCAATTTCGGTAGCGAAATATTGAAACTTTTGTAATAGCTCCTCGCTGTTGGTATCGCATGTCATGCGAATATAGCGCCAGGCAAAATCTTCTTCCAAAGCAGCTTCCAGCTCGCTGCGGTCATGTAGCCAGTGTTCCAGTTCTTCAACGGAATTAATTGGACGATCACAAAGTTCTTTATATAAAGGTTCCAGCGTTTCCCATTTAATTTCAAGATCGGCAGGAATATAGGTACGTGTTTTTTTAACTATCATGATTTATAAATGTGCAGATTGATTAATGTGCAGATATGCAAATGTGCAGATGTGCGGATGATAATCAAAGTAAATTAGGAAAGAAAATTAATTGTGTATTTTAGGTGACCTGCGTGATATCTAAAATTTCTATTTTAGTTCATTAATTTGTAAATTAAGAGCTAAGCAAATGTTATGAGTTGTGTGTTAAGAATAATTGGTGAAAATTTAGACGTAGACACCTTCGTTGGGAAAACAAATATGGCTGGCTTTCGCAAGTCTTATAAAGGTGAGCTAATAAATAAATCTAAAACAAGATACGCTAAACATTCTGCGGCGTCAATTACTACAAGCGATGCTGATTTCGATGACATAAAGAGGCAAATTGATCAAACAATTGACTTTTTGAATTATTATAAAAATAATTTAAGCGTAATAGCATCCACAATTGGAATAGAATATGCTACTATAGATTTTGGTGTTGATTCAATTATCGATAATGATAGACTTACCCAAAGTTTTTATTTTAATAAAGATTTAATTAAAATATGCGCAGCATTAGAAATCGGTATAGAACTTTCAATTTACAAACAAGATATGGAAGTTATTTTGGAGCAAAAGCGTTTGGCACAAAAAATCTCAAGAGACTAAATAATAAAGGAAGGTTTTTTTAATCCAAAATTTTAAAACAGTCTATCCAATAAAAACAACACTGCAAACACTACGCTGGCAATACCATTTGTTGTCATGAAAGCGAAGTTTACCTTGCTTAAATCTGTTGGTTTTACCAATAAATGCTGATAGATCAGCATGGAGCAAAAGAAAGCAATGCCTATATAGTATAATACGCCCGGGTGAATAAAAAATACCGGCATTACTATAAATGCTGCTGATAAAACATGCAAAAAGGTTGATAGCCTCAGCGCATTTACCTTACCCAAATAGGCAGGAATTGAATGCAGATTTTCTTCACGGTCAAAGTCCTCATCCTGCATAGCATAAATAATATCGAACCCGCTAACCCAACATAAAACCGCTAAAGAAAAAAACAGTGGGGTTAAGGCAAACTCGCCGGTTACTACTAAATAAGCGCCAATTGGTGCTAAGGACAGGCCCAGGCCTAAAACCATGTGGCAAAGCGCGGTAAAACGTTTGGTAGCACTATAACCCAAAACCACCAGTAATGCCACTGGTGATAAATAAAAGCAAAGCGGGTTAATGAACCAGGTAACGGCTATAAACAGCACGCAGTTGATAATGGTAAATGTTAAAGCATTTGTTGGACTAATACGGCCAACCGGAATATCGCGCTGTTTGGTGCGTGGATTTTTAGCGTCAATGTCACGGTCCAGGTAGCGGTTAAACGCCATTGCCGAGTTACGCGCAAATACCATACAAAAAATCATCATTACCAGTTTTTGCCATTCAAACGTGTGCTGTGTGGTGGTAACCGCCAAAAAGAAGCCAATGAACGCGAAAGGCATCGCGAAGATGGTGTGGGTGAATGTTACGAGGGATAAGTATTTTTTCATAACCAAAATCAGTTCCCCTCTTGAGAGGGGTTAGGGGTGTGTTGTAGAATATGTTGTTCTAGAGATCTCAAAACGTTAACCATGTCTTTTCTTACTTCCATTTCAGTAAAACGTATTATAGTTAGGTCGTATTCTTCAAGGTCTTTTGTTCGCAGCAAATCTAATTCAAATTTTTCTTCATGAGTATTATAGATTCCGTCAATTTCAATAACTAAGTTCAACTCATAACAATAAAAATCAGCTATTTAATTCAAAAGTGGCTTTTGCCTCTGAAAATCGAAACCATGCATCTTTCCACTTTTCAACTCGTTCCAAAGTAATACTTCCCCTAATGTACTGTCGTTCCTTAACTTTCTGGCGAGTTCTTTTAAATTGGGATTATATGGTATAAGGTTTCTTCGCATATATGGATTTTGGACGACACACCCCTAACCCCTCTCAAGAGGGGAACTATAGTCCGGTATCTCAAATTTCTGATTTATTCCGCTGATAAAGCTTAATATTTCTTCCCGACCGGTGTGCAATTCGGCCGAGGTAATGAAATATCCGGGAGCTTCTTCAAAAGTATCCAGCATTGCTTTTTTAAATTTTGCAATATTTTGATCTGTTTTTACGGATGATTGTTTATCCGCTTTGGTAAATACCAATACGAAGGACAAGCCTTTTTCGCCCAGCCAGTTGCAAAACTCTACATCAATTTTTTGCGGTTCCAGGCGACTGTCAATTAATACCATGGTGCATTGCAGGCTTTCGCGTTTATCTAAATAGGTATGGATAAACTTATCCCAATCGGCTTTTTTGCTTTTTGATGCACGTGCATAACCGTAGCCGGGCAGATCTACAATGTACCAGTTGTCGTTTATCAAAAAATGGTTTATCAACTGCGTTTTGCCGGGCGTTTGCGAAGTTTTCGCCAGCCCTTTCTTAGCCACGAGCATATTGATGAGCGATGATTTGCCCACGTTTGACCGGCCAATAAAAGCGTACTCCGGCTTTACGGGCGGCGGTAGTTTGGAAATTTGCGTGTTACTGCAAATAAATTCGGCAGATTTTACAATCATTGTACAAAGATAGGGATTAGCGGTTAAAGATTAGTTGGCAGTTTACAGTAGGCAGTTTGCATTACAAACCTACAATTGCCTACTGCTAACTAAGAACTGCCAACTATAATCGCTAACTTCGTGTTTAAACATATAAAATGGATAATTACACAATTCCGGCTCAAACCCGGATAGGTCATGTGCATTTAAAAGTTAGTGATTTGCAAAAATCACTCGATTTTTACTGCGGCTTATTAGGCTTCGAAAAAATGCTAACATATGGCGACCAGGCCGCGTTTATTTCGGCGGGTGGGTATCATCATCATATCGGGTTAAATACCTGGCAAAGTAAAGGTGCACCACCCGCACCCGAATATGCTCCCGGTTTATTTCATACGGCTGTCCTTTACCCTGAGCGTAAGGATCTGGCTGTAATTTTACAACGGTTAATTGATGCCAAATATGAAATAACCGGTGCGTCAGACCATGGTGTATCGGAAGCTATTTATTTAGATGATCCTGATAAGAACGGTGTTGAGCTATACTGGGATCGCCCCAAAGAGCAATGGCCGGTTGATGAAAATGGAAAATTGATGATGTTTACTAAAAGATTAGATATTGAGGGATTGTTGATGTTAGCTAAATAGGTAACCCAAATCATGGTAATCCTTTAATCGTGTAAATCACGGTTCAGACAAAAAAACTATCTTTGCCCACAATGAGCAAAACTGTAATTCCGTATAACAATCAGCAGGGCACAAAAAAAGAACAGGTTGCCGATATGTTTAACAACATCTCAAAAACCTATGATTTTTTAAATCATTTTTTATCGCTGGGTATAGATATTATCTGGCGCAAAAAGGCTATTAATGAGTTAAAAAAGGATCAGCCTAAACTGATACTGGATGTGGCCACCGGTACCGGCGATTTTGCTTTTGAAGCCTTATCCATATTAAAGCCTGAAAAAATTATAGGTGTTGATATTTCGCAGGGGATGCTGGACATTGCCAAACAAAAAATAGCTAAACGCAACCTGGGCAGCCATTTTGAAGTTAAGTTAGGCGATTCGGAAAAGTTGCCTTTTGAAGCAGGTGAGTTTGATGCCGTAACCGTAGCTTACGGCGTACGTAATTTTGAAAACCTTGAAATTGGCCTGGCCGATATTAATCGTGTGTTAAAACCCGGCGGCAAGGCTGTTATTCTTGAATTTTCAAAACCCAAAATATTCCCGGTAAAGCAATTATATAAATTTTATTTTAACGTAGTAACCCCTGGCATTGGTAAGCTTTTTTCAAAAGATTCGAGAGCCTATACTTACCTTCCCGAGTCGGTTGCCGCTTTCCCTGATGGGGAAACTTTTACCGCCCTGATGGATAAGGTAGGCTTTAAGCATACCAAAGCGCGACCTTTAGCGTTTGGTATTTGTTCCATCTATACAGGGATTAAATGATTAAAACCCATTACCTAACATTATTGTTATTGCTTTTTTGCAGCGGCAGTTTGCTTGCGCAGTCGGTACCCAAATGGGGCGGCGGTGCCGACGAGGCCGACTGGAGTTTTGGTTTTAGTTTTTCGGGGGTTAGCAGCTATTATAAAATTGATAAAACGCTTAACTGGCAAACACCTTTTATTGACCCGGTTAATAATGTAGCGGTTACCAGCCCGCTAACAAGTATAAGCTCCAGTTATGTACAAGGTTTTGCCGTTGGTTTTTTAAGGCGTTATCGCGTAACCGAACATTTGGAGTTACGTACCACACCTTCTATTATTTTTACCGACAGAATGCTGAGCTACACTTTTGTGTCTGATGCACCTATCAACAAAACTATTTCAAGCACTGCTTTTGATTTTCCGATATCAGTAAAATTAAAATCAGATCGTATTGGTGATTACAGGGGCTACCTGATTGCCGGCGTAAAGTACACCGAAACCTTAGGTCAAAAATTGAATAGTGACGCTGATGCCGCGCCATTAGACAAGTTAGTTAGAAACGTAGGTAGCTATGGTTCGTACGAGGTAGGTATCGGTTGCGATATTTATTTTGAGTTTTTTAAATTCTCGCCGGAGATCAAGCTCTCCAACTCATTTGGCGACGTACTGCTGCATCAAAACACGGCATTTTCAAGTCCTATTAATTCTTTGAAGATGCACACTATTATGTTTACCTTCTATTTCGAGTAGCATTTACCGAAACACAACTTTGTTTTTTCGGTTATTCACCTGATTGTAGTTTTATAAAGCAGGTTGCCATTTATTGGTGTTAAATCTCGCTAATCCAATCAAAAACCCTAATTTCGCATCGTATTTTAAGTATTGCTATGGCTAAAATTGCATTAATTACAGGCGCTACATCGGGCATTGGCGAGGCCTGCGCCAAACTATTTGCCCGTGAAGGATATAACTTAATACTTACCGGCAGGCGCCTTGACAGGTTGGAAAAATTAGCCGAAAAATTAAATACCAAACACAATACCGAAGTGGCGGTATGTGCTTTTGATATCCGCGACAGGGAGCAGGTAGTTTCAAACCTGGAAAACCTTCCGGCTAAGTGGAAAAAGGTAAATGTGTTTATTAATAATGCAGGTTTAAGCCAGGGACTGGATCCCATACAAAAAGGCAGTTTTGACGATTGGGATATAATGGTTGATACTAATGTTAAAGGCTTTTTGTACGCAAGTAAAATAGTATCGGGCTGGATGGTAGATAATGGGCACGGCCATATTATAAACTTAGGCTCAATAGCAGGGATAGACGTTTATCCCAACGGCAATGTTTATTGTGCTACCAAAGCTGCTGTTGATGCATTAAGCAAAGCCATGCGTATGGATCTTTTAGCTCATGGCATAAAAGTTACCGCTATACACCCCGGCGCTGTGGAAACAGAGTTTGCACAAGTACGCTTTAATGGCGATAAGGAACGCGCCAAAAAAGTTTATGAAGGCTTTGTGCCGTTGATAGCCGAAGATGTTGCCGAAACTATTTGGTTTGCCGCATCGCGCCCTGCACACGTAAATATTGCCGAATTGATAGTTTTACCAAGCGCGCAGGCAAACGGAACGATGTTTAATAGAAAATAAATCGGAAAGTCCGGAAGTCGGTAAGACCGAAAGAAGGCTTTTTTCAGATGATAAAAACAGTTTAATATTTACCCCGGACTTTCGGACCTCCCGACTTCCGGACTGAAAAAATAAAAATTACTCCCATGTCTCTCATAACACAAATTGACCAGGATATAAAACAAGCGATGCTTGCCAAACAAGCCGACAGGCTGCGTGGCCTACGTGCAGTAAAATCAGCATTGTTATTGGCCCGTACTGAAAAAGGCGCGGCCGAAGAATTAACTGCTGAAGCAGAAATTAAGGTTTTGCAAAAATTGGTTAAACAACGCAAGGAATCGGCAGATATTTACAAGGCGCAAAACAGGGACGACCTGTACCAGGTAGAGATAGACGAGATGAAAGTGATTGAGCCATACCTGCCACAGCAAATGACACGTTTTGAAATTGAAGGCTACCTGCAGGAATTAATCGGCAGGTTAGGCGTTACTTCTGTTCAGGACATGGGTAAGGTAATGGGCGCTGCCAATAAAGAACTTGCGGGTAAAGCGGATGGAAAAACAATATCTGAGGTGGTAAAACAGTTGTTGGGTTAGTTTATCAGGTGAATAGTTGATTAAGTGAGTGGTTTTAAATTAACTTAAAACTCAATCAACCTAATCCAGCTCAATCAACCACTCAACAAAATAAATTGCATATAATTGTTGCAACTAAACCGCAATAAGCTATTTTTATAACTTAATAGCGGTTAAATAATAATTAATAATTTAAGGTTAAAATATTTATAAATATATGGGGTTCGTGCTTAAAGAGGAACATGGTTTTAGTTACATCGATGAGGGCGAAGGTGAGATACTTATACTGCTGCATGGGTTAATGGGCGGGCTAAGTAATTGGGAAGAAGTTATAGCAGAGTTCAGCAAAAAGTACCGTGTGCTTTTACCAATGCTGCCTGTGTATGACCTGCCCGTTTTAACTACAGGTGTAAAAACATTAAGCAAGTTTCTTCATAAATTTATTAAATACAAAAAGCTTACCGATGTTACACTGTTGGGTAACTCATTAGGAGGGCACGTAGCCCTGATATATGTTTTGGCACATCAACCGCTAGTAAAGGCAATGGTATTGGCAGGCAGTTCGGGTTTGTATGAAAATGCTTTTGGTGGTTCATTCCCACGCAGAGAGAATTACCAGTTTGTAAAGGAAAAAACAGAATACACTTTTTACGATCCTAATACGGCAACCCCCGAATTGATTGAAGAAGTTTACAAATTGGTAAACGACCGTCATAGTGTTATCCGTTTATTGGCAATGGCAAAATCGGCCATACGCCATAACATGAAAAAAGATCTGCATAAGATACATATACCCGTGGGCTTAATTTGGGGCCGGAACGATAAGATAACTCCGCCGGAAGTTGCCGAGGAGTTTCACGAATTTTTGCCCGATTCTGAATTGCGCTGGATAGATAAATGCGGGCATGCGCCAATGATGGAGCATCCGCAGGAATTTAACCGTTTGTTAAAAGAGTTTTTAGATAGTAAAGGGATTTAAAATGTTAGCATCCGAACTGATATCAAACGCTATACCGCCATTACATACTTCTGATACTATTCAGAAGGCGGTTAGCCGTATGATAGAGTTTAGGGTGAGGCATTTACCTATTGTAAATGAAGAACAATTTTTAGGTGTACTGGCCGAAACTGACCTGTTAAGCGAAACAGATACCCAAACTGCTGTTGGCGCTTTAGGATTATCTCTTATAAACCCTTACGTACTGGAAGAGCAGCATATTTATGATGTTATCCGCCTGTTTCATGATCAGCAGTTAACCATAGTGCCGGTTTTGGATAATAAAAAGAATTATGTAGGCGCGATACCTATCAACGCCATGAACCAATATTTTGCAGCATTAACAGGCGTTGGGCAACCCGGTGGAATTATAGTATTGGAGATAAATAACAAAAACAATTCATTGGCGCATATGGCCCAGGTTGTTGAATCGGATAACGCGCAGGTATTAAGCTCATATGTGCGCACTTTCCCTGATTCAACACGTATGGAAGTTACTTTAAAAGTTAATAAGCAGGATATATCAGCTATTATTGCCACTTTTCTGCGTTATGAGTACGATGTAAAAGCCACATTTAACCATACAGATAATAACGATAATTCAATGGACAGGTACGATTCATTGATGAATTATTTGAATCTTTAGTTCAATAGTTAATTTGTTCAATAGTTCATTGGTAAATATCGAATAAAACTTGTTAGCAATAGTGCACTAATAAACTAATGAACCATTGAACCGATAAACCAATGAGAATAGCAATATACGGCAGGCCATTTAATGACACGGCAGTACTTCCTTTTATTCAGCAGGTGTTTGATGTGCTTTCACAAAGTAATGTAGAGATCTATGTTCATCACCACTTAAATGAATATTTATCGGGTAAGATCAATACGGTGCACTACAATGTGCTGAATGCAAAAGATAAAATAAAAGATTTTATTGATGTTTTTTTAACCCTTGGGGGCGATGGTACCTTACTGGATATGGTATCAGTTATCCGGGATTCGGGTGTTCCGGTTATTGGTATAAATTTTGGCCGGTTGGGTTTTTTGGCAAGTGTAAATAAAAGCGACATAGCCGCGGCTATACATGCCGTTGTAAATAAACAATTTACTTTAGATAAACGCGGACTGTTAAGCGTTGATGCCGATGAACATGTTTTTAGCGAGCATAATTTTGCGTTAAACGATATTACCATCCATAAACGTGATGATTCGGCCATGATAACTACGCACATGTTTTTAGATGGCGAGTTCTTAAACTCTTATTGGGGCGATGGTATCATTATAGCAACTGCTACAGGGTCAACCGCTTACTCGTTAAGCTGCGGTGGTCCTATTATATTTCCTGAATCAAATAGTATTGTGGTTACCCCGGTTTCGCCGCATAATTTAAACGTGCGGCCAATAGTATTGCCAGATTCAAGCGTACTGTCTTTTGAAGTTGAATGCCGCAGCAATACTTACCTGCTTTCCTGCGATTCGGGCACTACCGTAGTTGATAAGCCCATGAAGTTTCATGTGCGCAAGGCAGATTTCCAACTAAATCTCATCCGCCTGAGTAATGAAAGCTACTTATCTACGTTAAGAAATAAATTATTGTGGGGTTTAGATGCCCGCAATTATTAAATTTTATTGGATGCCCAAATTTTTACTTGTTATTATTCTTGTGTTAATGTCTTTCGGTTTGCATGCGCAAACATGGGAGATAGGCGGCTTTGGCGGCGGCGCAGGCTACATGGGCGACCTGAACCAAAACAATCCTTTAAAAGTTAGCGGCGTTTCATGGGGCGCATTTATAAAGCGTAATTTCGACGGCTATCTTGCAGCCAGGGTATCATACATGTATGGCAATATAGCCGGAGCCGATAGCACATTATCAAACCTGCAACAACGCCAGCGCAACCTGAGTTTTAGAACCCAGATAAGTGAACTTAGTTTAACAGCCGAATTTAACTTCATGAAATACATACCCTCCATGAGTCATGATATTTATACGCCTTATATATATGTAGGATTGGGATACACCAATTTTAATCCGCAAGCAATGTACCAGGGGCAGCTTTATAGTTTACAGTCAATAATGACCGAAGGGCAGAGTAAGCCGTACAGTAATGAAGCATTTTCCATACCCTATGGCGCGGGGTTTAAATATAATTTTGCAGGCGCATTAACCATAGCTGCTGATATTGGCTACCGTAACCCTAACACCGATTATCTTGATGATGTAAGCGGTAATTATGCCGACAAAACTAAAATTACTGATCCGGTTACTTTAGCTTTATCTGACAGGTCGGGCGAAAAAACAGGCGTTTACCTGGGCACTGCCGGTACGCAGCGTGGCGATTTAAGGAAACGGGATACTTATATGTTTATTGGCTTTTCTATCTCCTATACCTTTATCACAAGTAAATGTTATTATGAACGATAATAAGTTCAGGTATAGAATTTTAAAAACATGGCGGTTAACAGGCAATTTTGAAGCTTAAAAAAACAATAAACTTTCTTTTCGCCCTATATACTAAAAAAGTACAAAGTAAGTTTTACCTTTGTCCGCTGAAAAAAATGGTTTGAGCAGTAAAAAAATCAAACCAAAGCAAACTTGCTTACTATTTATAATTGAATAAAAAAGTAAGTTTGGATGAATAGCCGATGATTTAAGTTGGCTATGTGCACACAGGAAAATGAACGATAAAGATCAGATTGATTTGCTAAAGCTACCCCAACATATTGCTATCATTATGGATGGTAATGGCAGATGGGCTAAAGAAAAAGGCAAGTTAAGAATATTTGGGCACCACAATGGTGTGCTATCTGTTAGGGATGTTGTTGAGGGCGCGTGCGATCTTGATTTAAAATACCTTACGCTTTATACTTTCTCTTCCGAAAACTGGAATCGCCCCAAGCTGGAAGTAATGGCCATTATGGAATTAATGGTAAACACTATTCATAAAGAGATTGAAAACTTTATGAAGAAAAATGTAAGGCTAAATGCCATAGGCGATTTAAATATGCTGCCTAAAAAGTGTTTTAAAGAATTGAATAACGCTATTGAAACTACCGCGGGCAATACGGGGCTTACACTTACGTTAGCTTTAAGTTATAGCTCAAGACGCGAAATTGTGCAGGCTGCAAAAAACATAGCCTTAAAAGTGCAAAGCGGCGAATTGGCGGTTGATGATATTAATGAAGAACTTTTTGAAAATAATTTATACACAGGCGATATGCCCGATCCTGAATTATTGATAAGAACAAGCGGCGAACACCGCATAAGTAACTATTTACTTTGGCAAATAGCCTATGCTGAATTGTATTTTACAAACAAGCTATGGCCCGATTTCAGGAAGGAAGACCTGTTTGAAGCTATACTGGATTTCCAGAAACGCGAACGCCGTTTTGGTATGACAAGCGAGCAAGTCAACTAAATTTTTACTTTTAACAAATTTTAACAACTGTATAAATTATTTTTAGCCACTTAAATATCCGAATGAATAAATTTCTTTTTGCTATTCTTTTCTCAGTAATAAGCACAGCTGCAGTGGCGCAAATAAATGGTCAAAGCCGTCCGTCGTTTACGCAGCGGGCAATACCGGCCGATAGTTTAACATACCTGAACCCTAAAGAATACATTATTGGCGGCATTACAATAAGTGGTTCAAAAAACTTAGACAAGGACGTATTATTAACTATATCAAAATTAAATAAAGGCGATAAAATTACATTACCAGGCGAGGCTAACGCCAATGTAATTAAGAACATGTATCAGCAAAGTTTGTTTGATGATGTACAATTATTGGTTACCAAAATAGCTTTAGATACTATATACCTTGAAATTGCAGTTAAGGAGCTTCCGCGTTTGTCACGTTTGCACATGACAGGGGTACGCAAGGGCGAGATAGAAGATATTCAGAAAAAGCTTTCAGACAAAACAGGAAAAATTGTTAATCAGAATTTATTAAGCACAACTACCGCTATCATTAAAAAGCATTTTAATGAAAAAGGCTTTTTAAATACTACGGTTACCATTAAAGAACGCCAGGACCCGGGAGATGCCAACAGCTTAATATTAGATGTGGTTATTGACAAGAAGGAAAAGGTGATGATTAATTCGGTCACGTTTGAAGGCAATAAGGCATTTTCTCAAAAGAAACTGGCCAAATTATTATCAAAAACCCGCAAGCGTAAATGGTATAACCTTTTTGGTTCACGTAAATTTAAGGATGATAAATATATTGAGGACAAACAAAACCTGGTTGAAAAAATGCAGGCAAAAGGTTATCGTGATGCCGAAATTATTAGCGATACCGTTGCCCGTCATGATGATTTAACCGTTGATGTTAAACTGAAAATTTACGAAGGCCCTAAATACTATTTTGGTAATATCAAATTTTCAGGTAACGCTAAATTCCCTGATGTTACTTTAAGAAAGATATTAAAAATAAAGAAGGGCGATATATTTAGTGAAGATGTGTTAACTAAAAGGCTTAGTGGCGGCGAAGGCGGCCAGGATGACCTTTCATCATACTATTTAAATGATGGTTATTTAACTTATCAGTCAGATCCGGTACAAACCAAAGTTTATAATGATACAGTTGATCTTGATATCAGGATGTTTGAGGGCCCGCAATTTACTATAAGCCGTGTTACTGTAAAAGGTAATGATGTAACTAACGATAAAGTAGTTTATAGGGAACTGAAAACTTTGCCGGGACAAAAATTCAATAAAGCGTTGTTAATACAAACCACGCGTGATATTGGCCAGTTAGGAAATTTTGATGATCAAAAAACAGAACCTAAACCGGTAAATATTAACCCGCAAGATGGTACGGTAGATGTTATTTATAACGTAGTTGAAAAACCATCAGACCAGGTTGAACTATCAGGTGGTTTTGGTGGCGGCCAGTTAATAGGTACATTAGGACTTACCTTCAATAACTTCTCGTTACGTAATATATTTAACGGCAAAGCTTATAAACCACTACCAAAAGGTGACGGACAAAAATTAAGCATAAGGGGCCAGTCAAGCGGTCGTACTTATACCAACTACTCGTTCACATTCTCTGAGCCGTGGCTGGGTGGCAAAAAACCAATTTATTTTGCATTATCTGCTTACACACAGGGAAGCTCAACGGGACAATATTACCCCGTAACCAGCCCTTACTATAATAACCTGCGTATTAACGGTATTGGTGTTACATTAGGTAAAAGGTTAACATGGCCTGATAACTTTTTCCAATTAAACTACTCATTAAACTTTGACCACTATAACCTGGATAACTATACCGGTTATATTTTCACCAATGGTACTTCGTTTAATATCAAGCTAACACAAGAAATTAGCCGTAAATCATTAGATGCGCCTATTTTCCCAACAACAGGTTCAAACATCAGGTTAACTATACAAGGTACACCGCCATATTCATTATTTAATGATGTGAATTACCGTACCGCAACACAGGAACAACGTTACCATTTTGTTGAATACTACAAGTTTAAATTTGATGCGCAATGGTTCATTCCGCTGCCTGCTAAGTTTGTAGTTATGTCGCAGGTACGTTTTGGCTTCCTGGGGCAATATAATTCAGAGGTTGGACCTTCACCATTTGAACGCTTTAAATTGGGTGGAGACGGTATGCAAAGCTACCAGTTTTTACAGGGTAGTGATATCGTTGGTTTAAGAGGTTATCAAAACTTCTCAATCATCCCTGTAGGTACTAACTATACAGCTGACACGAACCCGGGTAGTACTATTTACAATAAATATACCGTTGAATTACGCCACCCTGTATTGGCAAGCCAGTCGGCCACTATATTTTTACTGGCCTTTGCCGAAGGTGGTAACGTTTGGGATAACTTCGGTTCATTTAATCCTTTTAACGTAAGGCGCTCTACGGGTATTGGTGCAAGGATATTTTTACCTATTTTTGGTTTACTTGGGCTTGATTATGGTTATGGGTTTGATCCTATACCAGGTATACCGGGTGCAAATAAAGGACAGTTTAGTTTTTCAATCTCGCAGAGTTTAAGTGGCGGATTTAATTAACTTTGTGTAAATTTTATGAAGAAGGTAATTTTAATAGTTTGTTTTACGTTATTTGCATTCACTGCCTCGTTTGCGCAGCGGTTTGCTTACGTAGATTCAGATTATATATTAAAACATATGCCTGAATATGCTTCCGCGCAAAAGCAATTGAGCTCGTTATCAGATCAATGGCAAAAGGAAGTTGACAATAGGTTTGCCGAAATTGACAGGTTATACAAAGCCTACCAGGCCGACCAGGTGTTGTTAACACCTGATATGAAAAAAAGGCGCGAGGCTGAGATTGTTGATAAGGAAAAAGCTGCGAAAGATTTTCAGCGCCAAAAATTTGGGCCTGATGGAGAACTTTCGCAAAAAAGCACAGCAGTAATAAAACCTATACAGGATCGTGTTGCAAAAGCTTTACAAGGCGTTGCCGAAGCTGATAACCTGGATATGATATTTGATAAAAACAGTGAAGTAATTATGTTATTCGCCAGCCCTCGTTATGATAAAAGCGATGATGTAATAAAACGTTTAGGGCTAAAACCCGGAGTAATTGCAAAATAAAAATTGATATATAACCCCAGTATTTTTAAACAGAAAACAAAAAAAATGAAAAAATTAATGAAAGTTGCCTTGGTTGCCATGTGCATAGTATTTATGGGCAGCTTTGCCAAAGCACAAGTGAAAATCGGCTATATTAATCAAGGCGATCTTGTTCAGGCTATGCCGGAACTTAAAACAGTTAACACGCAAATAGAAGCCTATAAGAAACAATTTATTGATCAGTTAACTACAATGAACAATGAATTGCAAACTAAAGGACAAGCTTATCAAACAAAGCAAACTACTATGACTGATGCTGCAAAATCGGCCGCACAAGCAGAGTTAAATGATTTGAATAAAAGGATACAGGAGTATCAACAAAACGCCAGCCAACAGGTTGAAGCAAAAGGCAATGATTTGATGAAACCAATAATGGAAAAAGTTCACATTGCAATTGATGCCGTAGCTAAAGAAAAAGGATTTAGCTATGTGTTTGATTCTTCTCAAACACAGTTATTAGTATCGCCACCGGCAGATGATATGATGGCTGCTGTTAAACTGAAATTAGGTTTAAAATAAACCGTTAAAAGAATTTAATTATTGAAAGCGCCTTAATTATAAGGCGCTTTTTTTATTTTTGTTATAATGGCAAACAGCAAACCAATAGGTATTTTCGACTCGGGCTATGGGGGGCTTACTGTATTCCGGTCGATATATGAGCTACTGCCGCAATACGATTATGTTTACCTGGGCGACACAGCGCGTGCGCCTTATGGTAACCGCTCCTTTCAATCCATTCACCAGTACACCTGGGAATGCGTACAATGGCTTTTTGCGCAAGGTTGCCCCTTAGTTATACTGGCTTGTAATACCGCATCGGCAAAGGCCCTGCGTACCATACAGCAGCAAGACCTGAAAAATGAAGATCCTGCAAAAAGAGTGTTAGGTGTTATAAGGCCAACAGCCGAGGTAATAGGCAACTATACCCAAACAAAAGAAATAGGCGTGTTAGGCACAAAGGGTACCGTACAATCAGGATCGTACCTGCTTGAAATAAATAACTTTTCGCCCGATATTAAAGTTTACCAGCAGGCCGCACCGCTTTGGGTGCCATTGATTGAAAACGGCGAATACGATAAACCCGGCACCGATTATTTTGTGAAGCAATATCTGGATCAGATACTGGCACAATCGCCAAACATTGATACGTTGTTATTGGCATGTACACATTATCCTTTGTTGCTTGATAAAATCAACACCTACTTGCCTAAGGATGTAAAAGCTATACCGCAGGGCAACATAGTGGCTAAAAGTTTGGTCGATTATCTTCATCGCCATCCCGAAATGGAGCAATCATTAACCAAAACGGGTACCCAACAATTTTATACCACTACCGATGATACTGCAGATTTCGATAAAAACGCAGCTACCTTCTTTGGTGCACCTGTTAAATCAGGCTATGCGGATGTGACTTGCGGCGTGTGATTTTATTACCAGGCATACCTTAAACTAACAATTATATAAGCCGGCCTAAAGCTGTAGAAAAGATAAACCAGGAATTATTATAGAAATAAAAAAGGCCGTCGCCTTTTTGAAAAGGTACGGCCTTAAACATAATTACTATTAAACTATTCACTTCCTTTTCTGATGCTACCTGAGCCTGCTGACCTGAAATCGGTTACCTGCGCATTGCCGGTGTAGTATAAGTTACCTGAGCCTGCAATATGACCCGAGATAGATTTTTCAGCATTAACGTGTACAGATCCTGAACCTGCTATAGATACGCTTACACTGCCGACCTTCAACTCGCCTGCTTTTAAATTACCCGAACCACTTATTGCAAAGCTACCTTCGTTTGCTGAACCATTAACAGTAACATTACCCGAACCACTGATGCTGGCGTGAATCTTTTCGGCTTTAACACCGGTGGATATATTACCCGAGCCGCTTATGGCCAGTTTTACCTCACCGGTTAGGCTGCCATCCACATCAAATTTTCCTGATCCCGACAGGCTTAGCGATGAAAGGCTTTTGGCAGATATCTCTACTTCAATTTTGCCGTAATGATTTTCGGTCCAGTTGTGGTCCTTTTTAAAACGAAGTTTAAGTGTACCATCCTCAACAACTGTTTCAATTTCATCAAGAGCGCTTTTTTCGCCCGTAATTTTCAGACTTTCTTTGCCGTCGATTTTTACATGTACGTTAAACGAGCCGCTTGACGCGATAGCATTAAAGCCGGATACTTGCCTGTTTTGTGTTTCTTGTGCTGATGCTTTTAAAGTTGCTGCAATAAACATTACTGCTGCAAACAATGTGATTGAAATTCTTTTCATGTTTTTTTCTGATTGTTTAGCTATAGGATGCAATAATTTGCGGCACGTTGCATGACACAGGATAAAAATATCTTATTTATAAGAATCAAGAGTCATGAATCAAGAGTCATGAAATAGGTTGATAATTGAATAAATCCTATAAATTGAAAAGATATTAATAAAATATGCCATAAAATGATCTGATTATCAAATAAATAATTACAGTCTTGATTCTTGGCTCTAACATCTTGACTCGTGATTAGAATTATTTGTTGATATAGCTACATATCATTATTGCCATTTAAGCTTTTTAAGATCTTTTTTTCTTCCCGCTTTTTTTTTCGTTCAGCCCTGCGCAGCTTTCTTTGTTCCTTTTTTATTTTACGGTTTTGCTTATTGATAATGCTTTGTGCGGTAAGCGCTTTGGTAACTTCCTGTTTCTTTTCATCAAAACCAACACCTGGTTTAAGGCCTGTAAATATCGCCTTCCACGTAAAATTAAAAAACGGGGACGTAACCGGCCGCGGATAAGATACAGTAAATGACCGGGGTGTACCGCCTTCAACATCAGGATTATCATGTTTGATAATAAAGATGTTGGCATATAACGAGGCGATGGTGTTACGCTTTATCTTTTCGTTAACACTGTCGGCTTTTAAAACAGTTATTTTAAGATCATTGTACAAAACTGTGACCTTGCCATTAGCTATTTTACTATTGGCCTTAAAATCAAAATCTATCCGGGTAAGCTTCCCCGAATTTATTTTAACCATGCCCAATGGCATCACCGCGGGATTAACCTGCTTTAAGTTCATTGGGCCAAGATTTCCCCGGAAAGTATAAGCGGCGCGCTTATCGGTAAGGTTAAATGTAAATAGCGCATTCAATTCACCATGCCCCATAAAATAGCTGTTTAACCTTGCAGTAGTGATGTTGTTTTTTAGCAGCGCCGCTTTGTTATTAGTGACATTTAAAAACCGACCGCTGGTGTTGTTAAAAGAGATGGTACCCGTTTGTTTTGATTTATGGTTAAACTCGCTGTATGCGATGTTTAAATGCTGTATCGAAATAGTATCGACTTTTACATCTGTTTTTAATTCAGACAATACTATTGCCGGGAATGATTTTATCTTATCGGTGGTTGTTGCCGGTTTGTTAGGATTGGTAAATAACGAGAAGCTCCCCTTATCCAAACTGATATGCGATACAGCAAATGACCTGTACTTATGGTAATTTAAAAAATCGAATTTGCTGAGTTGTAAATTTTCAACATATACTTTGTACCTGTCATTTGGAGTTTGATTAAAAAAAGACGTCTTGACCGGTTCTAAAGTTAAACCTTGTACAGTAAGACCTGATGTTAATGACGAGAGTTTTAAATAATTGATAGTATAAGTGTATAACCCACTTGGTGTTTTCCCGGTGTAATTATTTAGTTCGGCAACAACATCATGGCAATATAAAAGCCGCGATTTATCGGTTTGCGTTAACGAATCGATAAGCAGGTCATTAGCATGTACGTTTAACTCCTTTAATTCGGATATGGTTAGGCTATTACCCGAGTAATCATTGTATTTAAACTTTACATCGTTTAAAAAAATATCACCAACGTGTATTGCTTTCAGGCTTTTGGATATTTTTTGCCAGGGTGTACGGTTATCAGTTTTTATAGTATCTTTTGTATGGTTTAATTGATAACCGAGAGTTATTTCGGGCGCACTGAGAATAATTTGGTCAACATCAAGCTGGTGCGAAAAAAACAGTTTCCACGGATTGATATTAGTTATGGCTAACCGTTTTACATATAGGCTTAATAAATTATTGGGGGCAAGCTTTTGGGCCTTTAACCTGTTATAAGTGTTACTGTCTGATTTTAGGGTTATATTGAAGATAACTATCTTCCGCTGAAATATATGAAATTCGGCTTTTGAAAAATCTGCCCGGTATAAGCTATCTGTATGTACTAATACGGCTGATTTTAATTTGCCTTTCAGTAACGGCGAACAAAGCGTGTTTACAAAAAAACCTGCAATTAGTATAAATACAACGAGTACTAAAATAATGGCGAGCACAATTTTTTGCCACTTGTGCTTTAAAAAATTAAACGCCATAATTTATCAGGCTCCCTTCTTAATGTTTGCTAATGAGTCTTTTCTTGCTTGTCTTCGTTCTTGTCGTGCCTGTTTCCGCTGTTTGCGGTCTTCTTTAAACTTGTTGAACTTATCAACCAAGGTACTAACTTTTACAACTACCTTGTTAACCGTATTTTCTGTTTTTTTATCAAACCCAACGCTTGGTTTTAATCCATCAAGTATGCCCTTATATAAAAAACTGAAAAAGGATACAGTTGACTCGCGTTGCAGATCAACAGGGCCGGGCCTGAATTTACCTTTAGTATCCGGGTTATCATTATCAATAACCAGCGAGTTAGCCAATTTTGATATGAATCCCTGGTTTTGCAGCTCTTTTTTGCCTTCAACTTTTTTAAGTAGCTGTACGTTAAGATTTTTATAATAAAACTCTACTTTACCTTTGCCGTAGTAATTATTAGCATCAATATTAAAGCTTAAACGCTGTACATCGGCCGATTGTACATGGACCATAGCCAGCGGTTTAACTAATTTATCCAGTATCTTACCATCAAACGCTCCCAGTTCACCAGCGTAATTGAAGGCACCCTTAGGATCATTCAAATTAAATTTAAACGCGACTGCCAGTGGCGCCTCACCCATAAACCTGGTTTTAATGTGTGCTATCATAAAAGGCTTTACCCTTTTTACATCGGCATCGTTGGTTACATTTAAAATTGTTCCGTTAGTGTTTTTGAAGGATATAATGCCTGTGGCTAAGGTAGTCGCGTCCGTTTCAGAATAAATAATATCGGTGTTTTTAATATTCAATCGCTTTAGCTGCATATCTAATGCAACCTTCTGTAAGGCTTGTTGAGGATCCTTTCCAATTTTGATTGACTTTTTGCCTTTGTAAGCATTGTTGCTGTAAATGTTTACGCTGGCATTGGCCAGGTCCATAGTGCCTGCATATAGTTTTTGATCGCGCAGAAAACGTTGCAGGTCAATATCATTAATATCAATTTTTTTAAACTTCAAAGTGAATATGTCACCGGATAGGCCTGTCTTTTTATAAAAGGCATCGTTGCTATATCGTGGTGTAAATGCTACTTTATCCAGCACAATTTTGCGTTGCGCTGTAGAGAAAAATATTTGTTTCAGCGTGGCATAGTACATGCTATCGGGTGTGGCAATTCTATAATCATGCAGGGTAAAGCTGATGCCTTTAGTATAGTAAAAGCGGCTGGTATCTTTGCTTGATAATGAATCAATAACTATGTTAGAAATATTAATATCTAAATGCTTTATTGCATTTTGCTTTACTACCGGGTTACTTTTATTTATATAGTTCAGGCTGATATCTTTCAGTGCAATAGAGTCGATGCGTAATTGCTTAAATACCTTTTTAATAATATCATACGGTGCTTTAGGTTTACCAACTTTAACGGTGTCATTAAAAGAGTAGCGTTTATTAACTATTGTAAGGTCGGGCTTGTCTATAGTAATGTTATCGATGTTCAGTATTTTCTCTTTGTAGGCTTTTTTACCGCCTACATTTTTAATGGTTAATTCCTTAACACTTAAAGTAAACAGATTATCCGGGGCCTTTTTTTTGCTCACCAATTTTTGATACACATTAGTATCCGGCAATAACTTAAAATCTTTTAAGGTGGCATCGCCTGTAGCAAGGTTTAGATCAAAATCTGAATATTCGATATGATACAGGCTATCTGTTGATTTTAAAATCAGGTCCTTTAGCCTGGCTTGTAACAGCGGTTTCCATTTGTTACCTGATACGTAGCGCCCATAAAAATAATAACCGGTACCACCCAACACGAGTATTATGGCGATCAAAATAATAGGCCAAATGCGGAATGACCTTTTTTTAGGGGTATCAATATGTGCTGTCATAATTGGGTTTATAACACATTAGTAATGAAAATGTTTAAATCCTGCCAATCTGTCACTCAATATTAAAAGTTTGTGTATTTTTGCAACTCAATTTTTTTTAAGATGATAGATTTGGTTATTCCGGATAAGGCACATGACGAAAGCAGGCAGGGAGAGGCGTTGGTATTGGAACCGGTTACCGGGAAAAACAATGGTCGCAAATTGTATATAGAAAGCTATGGCTGTGCCATGAATTTTTCTGACAGCGAGATAGTAGCATCCATCTTATCAGAACAAGGATTTGAAACGACCAACGATTTTAATAACGCGGATGTTGTATTTATAAATACCTGTTCTATTCGCGAAAACGCAGAGGTGCGTGTACGTAACCGCTTGAAAGAATTTAAAACAGCGAAAAGCAAAAACCCCGGAATGGTGGTTGGCGTATTAGGCTGTATGGCCGAGCGTTTAAAGGCTAAATTTTTAGAAGAAGAAAAACTGGTTGACGTAGTTGTTGGCCCGGATGCTTACCGCGATCTGCCTAATTTAATTGAACAGGTAGACGGCGGACAAAAAGCAGTTAACGTATTACTATCCCGCGAAGAAACCTATGCAGATATTAGCCCGGTACGTTTAAATAGTAATGGTATAAATGCCTTTGTATCTATTATGCGTGGCTGCGATAATATGTGTTCGTTTTGCGTAGTGCCTTTTACCCGTGGCCGCGAGCGCAGCCGTGATCCGTTTAGTATTGTTAATGAGTGTACGGAATTGTTTAATGCCGGTTACAGGGAAGTTACTTTGTTGGGGCAGAATGTGGATTCGTATAAATGGAGCGGGGCAGAAAGTTCTGAGTCTGAAGTCTCGAGTTCTGAGTCAGTAACAGTAAATGTAAACTTTGCGAATCTTTTAGAAATGGTAGCGCTGATCAACTCTGATCTGCGCGTGCGTTTTTCAACTTCACATCCTAAGGATATCACAGATGAAGTTTTGTATGCCATTGCTAAATACGATAATATTTGTAACTATATCCATCTGCCGGTACAATCCGGAAACAGCCGCGTACTGGAAATGATGAACCGTACCTATGACAGGGAATGGTATATCAACCGTATCGACGCTATCCGCCGTATTATACCGGGCTGCGCCATATCAACAGACGTGATAACCGGATTTTGTACCGAAACAGATGAGGAACACAAGGAAACAGTAAGCATGATGGAATATGTGCAATATGATTTTGCTTACATGTTTATGTACAGCGAACGCCCAGGAACTTTAGCGGCCAAACGTTATGCTGATGATATCCCCGAAACTGTTAAGGCAGCGAGGCTAACCGAGATAGTAGCTTTGCAGCAAAAATATTCACTGGTACGTTTGCAGGCGCAAATTGGCAAAGTACAAAAAGTGCTGATCGAGGGCTACTCAAAAAAATCAAAAAATGACTACTGCGGCCGTAGCGACCAAAATGCAATGGTTGTGTTCCCGGTAGATGAAAGATATAAACCGGGCATGTATGTTAACGTGTTGGCCGAACGCAGTACCAGTGCCACATTGATGGGCATCATTGTAGATTAGATAGAATCAAGAACCAAGAGTCAAGAATCAAGACAAAGAAATTAGATATGCACAATTTCAAAAATTTGAAGATATGGCAGAAATCTATGGATCTTACCGACTCGGCTTTACATTACATAGTTGATTTGCCAAGTAGTGAACGATTTAATTTAATTGATCAAATAAACAGATGCTCTTGTTCTATACCATCTAACATTGCTGAAGGTTCAGGAAAACGAACAATTAATCATTTTTCAGAGTTCTTAACAACAGCATTGACATCTTCTTTTGAATTAGAAACTCAGTTGCTGATTTGCGAAAGACGAAATTATGGCAACAAGGAAAAATTGAAAGAGTGCCTGGTACTTACAAACGAAGTTCAAAAAATGATCTTTGCATTTAGAGATAATTTAAAATAAGCAACCAATCAATTGTCTTGATTCTTGAATCTTGGCTCTTGATTCTAAATGAAATGGAAATACAAGAAATTAAACAACGCTTCGGTATCATTGGCAACTCGCCGTTATTGAACCGGGCTATAAATATTGCCAACCAGGTGGCGCCAACAGATATTTCTGTTTTAATTACCGGCGAAAGCGGTAGTGGCAAGGAAGTATTTTCGCACATTATACACCAAATGAGTCCGCGCAAGCATGGTCCGTTTATAGCGGTTAACTGCGGAGCTATCCCTGAAGGAACGATAGATTCGGAACTATTCGGTCACGAAAAAGGTTCATATACAGGCGCGGTAGGCGAGCGTAAAGGCTACTTTGAAACCGTAAATGGCGGAACTATATTTTTAGATGAAATTGCCGAAATGCCATTAGGTACTCAAGCGCGCTTACTAAGGGTTTTAGAATCCGGACAATACATCAGGGTAGGTTCATCTAAAGTAGAGAAAACCAACGTGCGTGTAATTGCCGCTACTAATGTGGATGTTTATGAGGCAGTGAAGAATGGCAAGTTTAGGGAGGATCTTTACTATCGTTTAAATACGGTGCCCTTGCGCATACCACCTTTGCGCGATAGGAAAGAGGATATTTACCTGTTGTTTCGCAAATTTACTTCAGATTTTACCGACAAATACCGCACGCCGCCAATTCAACTGGATGAAGACGCACAGCAGGTGTTGGTCAACTATTCATGGCCGGGTAATGTACGCCAGTTAAAAAATATGGCCGAACAGTTAGCTGTTTTAGAACGCGACAGGGTGATTACCGCCGCAGCTTTGCTTACTTATATCCCGAATGAATCCGGCAGGAATTTGCCTATGCGCATAGAAAATCAGCCTAAAGAGGATTTTTCTGAACGCGACATATTATACAAGGTTTTATTTGATATGAAGCGTGATATGGTAGAGCTTAAAAAGCTGGTTGCGGATATGATAGAGAATGGGGGTGTTACACCAAACTATGCTAATAATTCGCAAACCATAAAACAATTATATAGGGATATTGAATTGCCTGGCAATAATCACGAACCACAATTTACCTTGCAGCAACCCGTTAATAATAACGTTAGCAATAACAACAATGCTGATGCGTATAACATAACACATGACGCGGAAGAGGTTGAAGAGTCATTATCACTTATTGAAAAAGAATCGGACCTGATACGCAAAGCATTAAAAAAACACAAGGGTAAGCGTAAACTGGCTGCTAATGAATTAGGCATATCAGAAAGAACCTTATACCGCAAAATAAAAGAGTTAAACTTATAAATAGCAATGAAGAAATTATTGGGCGTTTTATTAGTGTTGGGTTGCGTGGTTTTCTTATCCCCGGGCTGCTACACACTAAAAAGCACTACCATACCACCCGAATTAAAAACTATTAATATTGGTTTTTTTGAAAATAACGCTCAGTTAGTTGTGCCAACACTGGCCCAGCAATTTACAGAAGCATTAAAAGACAGGGTACGGACTACCACTCGCCTTAGTGTTGTAAATAACGAGGCCAACGCTACCATGACAGGGGCTATTGTTGATTACCGCATTGCTCCATTTTCAATCCAGGCAACCAATAATAACGTAGCGCCAATCGCAGGTGCATCGCAACTAACAATTTCAGTGCATGTAAAATTTGTTTACAGTGGTGAAAAGCCGAGTGAAAAAATGAGTTTTGATCAGAATTTTTCTAAGTCAGAAACCTTTACAGGGGATATCGCCGCATCAGAGCAGACACTCATAGCGAAAATTAATAAAGAACTGGTAGATGATATTATTAATAAGGCTTTTGATAATTGGTAACCATTTTGTAGCTTCAGCCGCTTGGAACATTTAAATAACATGGGTAACGATGCGTTATGGAAAGTATTAGCCAATCCGGCTGATGTTAAATATGCATACACTGCTGATATCGAATTGCTGGCAGATGAATTTCCGCAAAGCGGTATTTTCAAAGCATTGCTTGCCGGTAATGGCGACCCGGAAAACATAAGACAGGCTGCCACGTATTTTAATCCCGCTATTTTATATAAGTTAGTTAATACTCCTGAAGAATTACCCGAAGTAACTTCGGAACAAATTGCCTGGGTAGACACACTACCGGTCGCAAAAAACGATTCCATAGTAAAAGCAGATCACCTGTTACCTGAAACAGGCACTACAGATCAGGCAGATGTGGCTACACCTGCTGAAAATGAATATAACCCATTTGGCGAGATAGTTGATCAGAGCATTCCCTCAGACGATGAAACATTATCGGAAGTAACTGAGCCCGTACATTACCCGGCTGCTGTCGAAGAGGACGCCCAACAGGATCTGGCGACAAATGAAGTAAAACAGGCTACTCCTGTTGAACAGGAAGTTACACACGGCGATAATGATATCGAAGATGAGGTTTATGATGAAATAGTAAGCATTGAAGATATTAGCCTTGAACAGTTAGCCACTTATCAATCAGGATCACAAAACCAGGCTGAAAGCCATCATATTCACACTGCCGATTCTGATAATTACTTTGTATTTGATGGTGAACCCATTCAAAATGAAGAAACTGAAACTTTTGCAAGGGTACATAATGTTACTGAAGCCGACCTTGCAGAGGCTGCCGCTAATGATAACCATGATGTATCAAAGTATAATGACGAAAAGCTGCCTTATACCTTTATGTGGTGGCTGGATAAGACACGCAGAGAGCATGAGGCAACTTATCAGCCTTATATATATAATACAGGTAGCAGCCCGGTAGTGTCAAAGGCGGCCACGCCCCCGGTAAAAAGAAATGCGCCCGACGAGTTGCAACAACAATACGTTGAGAATATATTTAATCTTAACGCTATTGATCAACTGGAACGCTCTATACCTGAAAAACAAAGTGTACGCCCGGCCGATAAAAAGGAGGATCAGATCATTAAGCGGTTTATAAAGGCCGAACCGCATATTAAGCACCCGGCCCATATTAACCTTGATAATGAAAACAAGGCGAAGAAAAGTTCGGAAGATGCCGATGAGTTTGTAACCGAAACACTGGCACGTATTTATACCGAGCAGATGCTTTATCAAAAGGCAATTGCAACTTATAAAAAATTGATGTTGAAATTCCCGGAAAAAAGCCTTTACTTTGCAACCCAAATTCAACAGTTAGAAAAGAAACCCAATTAATATAAAGAAATGTATTTAGTTTTAATGATCATCGTTGTTATTGTTTGTTTGCTGTTAGGACTTATTGTATTGATACAGAACCCTAAAGGTGGAGGCTTGACATCAAATTTTTCAAGCCAATCCCAACTAATGGGTGTACAAAAAACAGGCGATTTTTTAGAAAAAGGTACCTGGATATTAGCTATTAGCTTAATGGTTTTATCGTTGATGATAAATGTGGTTGTGAAAAATGGCTCGTCAAGCGCTGATTCACAATATGATAACCAGGTTAAAAAATCTTTACAGGCACCTGCAAGTGCGCCTGCCACTGCACCTAAAATGCCTCCTGCGGCACCTGCCGGAGCGACACCACCAGTGCAGCAACCTATCAAAAAATAATTTCGTAGTTTTTAACTACCAATCCATAACAACAAAGGCTTCGTATTTACGGAGCCTTTGTTGTTATAAGCCATACTGACACGATGGCATTTTATATTTTAACCGTATGTTAATTGGAAATTACCAATTACATAAATCTGACAATACAACAGTAAAGTATGCCAATTGAAGCAATTTTATTCGCTTGGCATAATTGATGTTGAATAGAGGCATTAACACACAAAACTTAAATTAAAATTTATATTAATTATGCCATTAAACATTAAACCCAGCGGCGACAGAGTAGTTGTTGAAGCTGCTGCTGCAGAAACTAAAACTGCTTCAGGTATTTATATCCCTGAAACCGCACAAGAAAAACCACAAAAAGGCACTATTGTAGCCGTTGGACCAGGTAAATATGCTGATATATCTGGCAGCCTTATACCGATGGCTTTTAAAGTTGGTGACGAAGTTTTATATGGTAAATATGCAGGTACCGAAATTACTGTTGACGGTAAAGAATACCTGATCATGCGTGAAACTGATATTTACGCAACTTTTTCATAAATATTGGTGGATTGAATTAACATTCACTCAATCACTCATTCACACATTCAAAAATTAAAGTAAAAATGTCAAAACAAGTTAAATACAATGTTGAAGCACGCGACGCACTGAAAAGAGGCGTTGATATTTTAGCGAACGCGGTTAAAGTAACATTAGGTCCAAAAGGACGTCACGTAATTATTGATAAAAAATTCGGTTCACCTGCAATTACAAAAGATGGTGTAACTGTAGCAAAAGAAATTGAGCTTAAAGATCCTATCGAAAATATGGGTGCTCAAATGGTTAAAGAAGTAGCATCAAAAACTGCTGATATTGCTG
>Ga0207153_1019_pt1 | contig 35731 bp, 30 predicted proteins | sample Alteio_BWMinHeat_27_FD_153580 | JGI IMG/M metagenome (GOLD analysis project Ga0207153, IMG submission 153580) | Enriched cells from forest soil in Barre Woods Harvard Forest LTER site, Petersham, Massachusetts, United States -... | ecosystem: Environmental > Terrestrial > Soil > Temperate forest >...
CTTCTGTTACCGCTGCCGTTGATAAAATAATTAAGGCTGAAGGCAAAATAGATGTATTGGTTAACAACGCGGGTAACGGAATAACAGGGCCGTTATATGCTATGCCGGTTGAGTTTGCCAAAAAACAATTTGAGGTGAACTTCTTTGGCGTGGTACGCGTATGCAGTGCGGTATTACCAGGGATGATTGAAAAGAAACAGGGGTTGGTTATTAATATAGGTTCATTAGCGGGGTTATTCGGTTTGCCTTACCAGGGGTTATACAGCGCATCAAAATTTGCTATTGAGGGTTACTCAGAAAGCTTGCGCATGGAATTGCAAAACACAGGTGTTAAAGTATCAGTAGTTAACCCGGGCGATTTTAAAACTGATTTTACCGGTAACCGCGAACGTGTTCCGTTCCCATTGAAAAACGAGCAGCTGGAAAAAGAATTTGATGCCGCTGTTGCCGCAATGGAAAAAGACGAAAGCATTGGAGCCAATCCTGAAAAACTGGCTGCGCAGATCTGCAAAATAGTCGGTAAATCAAAACCCGCACATAGCTATTTAGTTGGCGCAATAGGCCAAACTATTGTACCTACGCTTAAAGCTGTTTTGCCGGGTGGCGTATTTGTGAAGCTGATGAATGATCACTACGGAATAAAATAATTAATACATTGAGATAATGATATGATGTCCCTTCAAGAAAGTTAATTGGAGGGACATTTTTTTTGTACTAAACTTTAGTCTTTAATTATTCAAATACCAATTGGTATATTTGTATTATGAAAAACGAATTGTCAAAAGCCGACCGTACCCGCCAGTTCATTATTGAAACTACCGCAGGTATATTTAATAAAAAAGGTTATGCGGGTACTTCTTTGTCCGACTTAACTGAGGCCACGGGTTTAACCAAAGGCAGTATTTACGGCAATTTTGAAAGTAAAGAAGAAGTGGCTTTAGCTGTTTTTGATCATAACTATACCAAAATGAGTAAGGCCATAACACAACATATTCAAAGGGCCAATTCCTACTATGATAAGTTAATGGTATACGCTAAATCCTGGAATAGGAAAATGGATTGTGACCTGAAATCATTAATAGCGATATTTCCAATGGTGTTATAATCTATATTAATGTCGCCAGATTGATTTTCATATAATCGCGCCAGCACCTTTACTAACGTTGATTTCCCTGAACCATTTTCGCCTACTATGGCTATAATTTTGCCCGGTGCGCATTCAATATTAATATTATGCAATACCGGTTTATTGGTTTGCGGGTAAGTGAAGGATATATTGTTAACCACAAGCCCTTTTTTTACATCGGGAAATGTATATTGGTTAATATTGTTAATGTTTGTTTCAATATCAAAAAAGGCAAACAGGTCCTGTAAAAAAAAGCGTTGCTGGAAAATTTGTAATACCGATTCAAAAAAGTTTTTTGAGGTGCTTTGCAAGCGTTGAAAGCCTTGTATGTAGATAACAAATACAGCTATGGGGATTGTCTTTTCCCAGGTATAACGGGCAAGAAAACCGAAAATAATAGCCATTGCAATTACTTCAACCGACTCGGCAACGAGACTATACCACGTTAATTTAACATGTAGTTTCTTTTTTGAATGGCGGATATGCTGGCGGATGTTATTAAATTTTTCAATAAATGCCCTGCCAAAGCCTAAAACCCGAACCTCCTTTGCCGCACTTGCATTGGTTAATGTATTATGCAGGTATCCTGCCTCTCTTTCAAGCGGTGCAAATTTCTTTTCCAGGCGCGACAATGAAAAACCATAATACCACTTTATGATGGCCAGTGGTAAAGAAAGGCCCATAAATAAAACTGCGAATAAAGAATGCAGGGTAAAAAAATAGATAATTAAAAACACCATCGCCAGGCTATTAAGCAGCAGTGAATTGAAGTTGGCTAATAATACAGGCGCCCTGTATAATGATTGCAGTTGTGCCAGGTGTAAAGTGTCATGATAAGTCGGGTTTTCGTAATAGGCGTAATCAACATCAATAGCTTTGTTTAATACTTCGGCAGATAGGTGGTCCGTAACTTTTTCCTGGTAAATGTTGTTGATAAAAGTAGTGTATTGAGAAACTATTGCCAGCACAAGCTGTACCAGGCCAAAGGCTGCAATAAGTAGTATAACCTGGTTAAAAGGAGTATTGCCCTTTACCAGCGCGTCTATCAAATTCTTTATAAATACCAGCGAAATGACAGGAAGCAGCGCCAGCAAAAACTGCAAAACAATATTGGTAATAGCAATGGACCGATCAGCGTTCCACACCAGTAAAAATATCCGGGACAGGTCCCACCGCAAATAACCAATAGTATGTTTTTTATTCATCGGGGCAAGCGCAGTAAGCCATTATAACATATAGTTATACTATATACCGTGTTTAATGCTTTGCCGTTGCTTTTACAATGAATTAATACCCGGAATATTTTGCGCTAATTTTCATTATGCACAATAGCCGTTTTACCGCCGGTTATAGCATTATCCGTCAGCGTATTGTTGTAAGGTGCTACATCCTGCATCGTGCGCGAAGGATATTTTGCAGTATCAAATTTCCCCGCCCAGTTTTCATTTTTACTATCGCCAATTAATATGCCTGTTTCGCAGTTAGTTATCTTATTGTTTTTAATAATACAATCGCCGGCAGCGATATAAAAGCCTATCTCAGTTTTGCCTTTTGCCATTCCGTACATTAACCTGATGCCTGTTGGTAATCCGGTTAACGTATTATTGGTGATAGTATGGTGCGTGCCGTTAACACGTATGCCGCCAATACCGCCTTTAATGGTATTACTATCTATCAAACAATCATGCCCGCCGCGCATCACTAATTCCCCATGGCAATCTTCAAAATAATTGTTAATGTAGCTATTGCCTGTGCTTTTATTGCTGATCACCTCGGGCTCACCATTACAATGTATAAAAGTATTATCGCGCACTATTGACCCGGCAAATTTGGTTCCCAGCAATACAGGATCCTGACCAATCTGCACACACTCGCCGCCGTTATATACCTTCCAGTTTACCTTGTCTTTATCTTTAAATGTATTATGATCTATCAAGGTGTACAATGGTACAGCATCAGCAGTGATTTTTACCTGTAATTCCTGGTTATCAATATTACCGGTAAAAGTGCAATGATCAACCCGGTTATGCTGGCCATTTCCGTTAATAATAAATATGGCAGTAAATTGTTCCTTAACAGCATTTTTAGTGAACGTACAGTTACTAACACGATCATAATCAGTTCCTTTTAATTCAATCAACACGCCATTTCCGCCTGTAGCTTTATGCACAACACACCCATCAAAAACAAAACCCGCAATTGTAGTATAACTACCCTTAGCCTGGAATACCGGTTTACTTACATCACCGGAAAATACTACCTTACCTACTGTTTCCGCCCGGATGGTTATGGGTTTTGCAGCGGTACCATTGGTATTAAATGATAGCTCCCATCCTGTATAATTACCGTTTGCAATTACAATTTCATCGCCGGGTTCAACCAACGCTGTTGCTTTTTTAAATTCATCAACGCTAACAACCTTATATGTTTTAGCGGCAAAGCAATTCAACGTAAACATAGCGAAGGCAATGGCAATAATTGTTTTTTTCATAGGAGTGGTTTATTTGTACTGGAGCGTGAAAATAAAAAAAGCCTGGTCATAAACCAAGCTTAATTATCTGGTGGAGAATATCGGAGTCGAACCGATGACCTCTTGCATGCCATGCAAGCGCTCTAGCCAGCTGAGCTAATCCCCCGTTTGTACTGGAGTGCAAATATAGATTTTGATATGGCAAAGTCCAAAAGATAAAGAAATAAAACGCAGGGTCATTTTTTTTGTTAAATTTGGATGATTAACTGGTTTCCGTAAAATTGTCATTATTAAAAATGACTGGCTTTGCTATTTCATAAAACTATTTATTTAAAATTCCTTTAGTAGTATAAGAATTTTATTTAGCTATATTTTTTAGTTAATTAGCAGTAGTTTAATACCCACCCCTATTATTGAGCTTTAATAAATTTAAAGATTGAAGTTACGTGTATTAAATCATGATCAATAATATTGTTCAGTTGATTGACGGCCAGGTTATATCGCGACCGGATAAAATTGCATTAAGGCATAATAATGAAGCAATTACTTATCGGGAGCTGGGAACAGCGTCAAATCAAATTTCTAATTTTTTAAATACTCGAAACTTTAAGGGTGGTGATGTTATTGCTGTTGCAATGGACAGGTCAATTGATATGACGATTTGTTTGTTAGCAATAATGAAGGCTGGCGCAGCCTATTTACCCATTGATCCTAAACTGCCGGCGGAGCGTATTGATTTTATTATTAAGGATAGCGGCGCAAAGGCGTTGATTGTTTCAAATGAGTATAAAAACATTGGCAAGAGTCAACCTAATAAGCTTATATTTAATGACATATGGAAAAATCGCGATAGTTACGCCGCTACCGACCTGGCGCTTGATATTCGCGACAATTTAGCCTATATTTTATATACATCCGGCTCTACAGGTAAGCCCAAAGGTGTAGCCGTAGCACATCATAATTTATTAAACCTATTATTAAGTATTCAGAAACAACCGGGAATAACGCCCGGTGATATCATGCTTGGCATTACTACCATGTCGTTTGATATTTCTGAATTAGAGCTGTTCCTCCCGCTTATTGCAGGTGCGCAATTGATTATCGTAGATACTGATATTGCTAAGGACGGCCGTGCATTGGCAGAGGTTATTGAAGCCGAAAAAATAAGCATAGTACAGGCCACTCCTTTCACTTATAAAATGATGCTGGAATACGGGTGGGAGAAACATTTGCCAATTAAAGTTTTTTGCGGTGGTGAAGCAATGACACGTGACCTGGCCGATAAGTTACTGGATAGATGTAATGAGGTTTGGAATATGTATGGCCCAACTGAAACTACTATATATTCTATTATTAAAAAAGTAGCTAAAAATGGTAAGCCAATAACTATTGGTCATCCTGTTGATAACACACAGGTATATATTTTAGATGAGGATTTAAATGAAGTTGCAAAGGGCGAAATTGGGGAAATTTACATAGCCGGTGATGGTGTTGCAATAGGGTATGTAAACCGACCTGAATTAACTGCCGAAAAATTTGTTGCAGATAATTTTTCCGGCGTTGCGGATAAAAAAATGTACCGGACCGGTGACCTGGGTAAAATTGTAGAAGGTGATGAGATATTATGTTTAGGCAGGGTAGATCACCAGATAAAGATCAATGGATTCCGTATAGAAACTGAAGAGATTGAATACCAGCTAAAGCAGCAAAAAAAAATTAAGGATGCTTATGTAATTTCATACGAAGATTCGGTACAAAACCTGCGCCTGGTTGCATACCTGGCACCTGAAAATACTTTAAGCGAGAGTGATATTAAAAATTGCAGAAAGCAATTAACAAAGGTGCTGCCTGATTATATGGTGCCGACTGATTATGTGGTTGTTCCGTCAATACCGGTAATGAATAACGGAAAGGTTGACCGGAAGGCACTCCCTAATCCCGAACTTGGACACAATGTGGCGGAATATATTGCGCCATCAACCGATCTTGAAAAAACCATCTCAGAGATATGGACAAATAGCCTCGGTATAAGCCATATTGGTGCAAATGATAACTTTTTTAGCCTGGGGGGTAATTCGCTTTTAGCTGCAAAAACGATGGTGCAAATCGAAAAGCTAACCGGTAAAAGGCTGTCTTTAGCAAATTTATTCCGGTATCCCACCATTAAACAGCTTGCTTCAATTATTGACGATCCGTCATTTACACCATACAATTCACTAATTGCTATTAAACCACAGGGGGCAAAGGTCCCGCTATATATAGTTCATGGAATTGGATTGAACCTGCTTAATTTTAGGGGTATGGTGTTCAACCTGGATAATGACCAACCCGTTTACGGACTTCAATCTCTGGGTTTGAACAATAAAACCGAACCATTAGATTCTATTGAGGAAATAGCCGCGTCCTATAATAATGAAATACTTATGCATAACCCTAATGGGCCTTATGCCATTGGTGGCTACTCTTTTGGAGGATATATTGCATTTGAAATGGTCAAACAGTTAAAAGCTGCCGGGAAAGATGTAAGGATGCTGGCCATGTTTGATACCAACCTACAGGATCGTGAGGAAAAGAAATCATGGTGGATGCGAACCGGGAAAAAAATATTGAGGCAGGTCCCTAAGATCATTTTTAGAATAAAATCCTTTACAGAGTTGCCTAAGGATAATATACAATACCTCAAGACTTTTTATGAACAAAAACTTAAAGGATTGTATAAACCAACTGATTTCCAGGACGAGCGCAGTTCGGAAGAGTTGCCTGATTTTATGCAGCTGATAGCAAACAGGCTGATTGCTGCCTTTTATAAGTATCATATAGAACCGGTGGATATTAAAATAGACCTGTTTAAAGCGCGAAAAAGGTTGTATTTTATTGATGATCCTAAATTTTTAGGTTGGAAAAAGTATGCGTTAAAAGGGGTTAACTGTTTTATAGTACCGGGAGATCATAAAGAAATGTTTAGTCCGCCAAATGATGCGATTTTAGCAAAAAGGTTACAAAAACGCCTTAACGAAATTAATAACTAATGGAGTAATATTGTGTTATGAGATTAGCGCATCTTATTCTGATACATGACAATCCTTTGTCTGCCGAAAGGCTTGTAAAACGTTTAATTTATCCTGATACCGATATTTACATACACCTTGATAAAAAGTGCGATATAAGCGATTATATTCATTTGCAATCTTTGCAAAACGTGTTTTTTATTAAAACCAGGACAGCTATCACGTGGGCTACTTATAGCATGGTAGCTGCTACCCTTGCCTGCTTTGAAGAGATAATAAAAGCTAATGTCACTTACAGTCATATTAACTTACTAAGCGGGCGTGATTATCCATTAAAAGATGCCGCTACAATTCAAAATTTCCTGTTTGCAAATGCTGATAAAACGTTTATGGCATACCGCCATATTTATAATGAATGGCCCGAGCCTATTTCCCGTTTCAACTTATATAGTTTTGGCGATTATAAATTTCCATTAAGATTCAAGATACAGGCACTATTCAACAAATTTTTACCGGCTAAGAAGTTGCCTTATGGGTTGGAGCCTTACGGTCGATCACAATGGTTTACAATTACACCCCAATGTGCAAAATATGTTGTTGACTATATGAAAAAGCACGCGCCGGTAAGGCGATTTTTCAGAATGACGTGGGGGGTAGATGAACTGGTTTTTCAAACTGTTTTAATGAACTCTCCTTTAAAGGATAACATTGTTAATGATCATCTTCGTTTCATTAAATTTGAAAAGGGCGGAACCAGCCCACTCATTATAACAATGGAAGATGCTGATACTTTAATAAGCTCCGGTAAATTTTATGCCCGCAAATTTAACGCGACCATTGATAGTGAGATATTAAAATTTCTGGATAAACAAGCCGGATTTGAACCCATTTAACTCAGTAGTTATGAAAAAGTACTTATCATTAATTCTTGGCACTTACGCAATAAGCATTTTGCTTACAGGCTGTAGCGATAATGTGCCCTATGGCAGTAACCCGGCTGTGGGGAAATACTACAATATCCGCGGTTTTAAAATGTATTGTGAAACGTACGGAAACGGCGCCCCGTTATTGATGATCCACGGGAATAATGGCAGCATAAAAACCTTTAGCCATAATATACCTTTTTTTGAGAAGAACTATAAAGTAATTGTTGCAGACGGCCGTTCACAGGGACGATCTGTTGACAGCAGGGATTCAATAAGCTTTGAAATGATGGCCGACGACTATGCTGCCTTGTTAGATAGCATGCATATTGACTCGGCTTATGTTATTGGATGGAGCGATGGGGGCACTAATGCCCTGCTATTGGCTATGCGACATCCCGGGAAAGTAAAAAAACTGGCCTCTTCAGGAGCAGACCTGTGGCCTGACTCTACAGACAAAGCTGTAATTACTAACAGGTGGCAGGACGAGAAAGTTACTTATCAAAAATACAAGGGTACTGTTGCAAAAAATGCGCAAGAAAAAAACGAGCGAAAGTTTTTTGCTTTGGACTGGGACCAACCTAATATACAACCTGCCGAACTGCACAAAATAAAATGCCCGGCTTTAATTATAGGGGGCGACCATGACATGATTCGGGTTAAGCATACCGAATTAATTTATAAAAATATCCCCAAAGCTAATTTGTGGATCGTTTCCCCATCGGGGCATGGAACTTTGTTTGAGCACAGGCACAGCTTTAACAACAACGTCGATGCGTTTTTTAAAACCCCGTTTTCGCCCGATAGCAAGTATACCTTGTATTCTAATATGTTTTAAGCAACTAATTATTTGTAGTGTGTTCCGGTAATTGAAAATATTACCGGCTTGAAGGATATTCGTATTACCGACCTGGCTGAAAGCAAAACCCTATAAAACAAGTAAAGCCCCTGATGGGCAGGGGCCTTTACTAACCAATTATAAACCTAAATTATGAGAAGACTATTTTTGTGTTGCTTTATCAACGGTGTAAAGGTAACACTAAGTTTTTAAATAAATTTATTTATTTGTAATTTTTTTGTAAAAATGGAATAAAACTGCTTTTGTTGACAAAAAAGTAAAGCCATTGTTATCATTGTGTTAAAAATTGTTAAATATATTATGGCTCCGAGGGATAAAAATTAAAAAACAGCCTTACAAACCTCATATTTTTTTAAAATTTTATAAAAGTTCAAAAAAAACCAAATCTTAAACTGTCAAATTAAGTTTTTGCATGGCAAAATGTTTAAAAAATGCACTGTTGTACGATTTTATCCTTTTAGTGTACGATTTTGGTATATGTTTTAAGTGTAAAATTGTAAATCTTGAAAAAGTCATTTAAAAATCAAGAATTTATAAAAATTATACTCTTTTAAAGTATTATAAAGATGCTTTTACATCTTTGCATCAATATGGCATTAACCAACAGCGAAAAACCGGAGCTTAAAACAACAACTTTATGGGTAATGACCATCGCTACCGGAGTGGTTGTGGCAAATTTATATTATAATCAACCTTTATTGGGCGATATCGCTACAACTTACCATGTAGGTAATGGAAAAGCGGGACAAGTTTCAATGATAACCCAAATAGGTTATGCAGTCGGGATGTTATTAATAGTCCCGCTTGCCGATATGTTTAAACGCAAGCGATTAATGGTGATTGATTTTGCCTTTGCAATTATTGCGCTTATTGCAGCCGGATCTGCTTCAAATATCAATATTTTACTAATAGCGAGCTTTTTTGTCGGCGTTTTTTCACTAATACCCCAATTATTAGTGCCAATGGCCGCACATTTAGCCAAACCGCATGAAAGAGGTAAAAAAATCGGCGTAGTAATGAGTGGTTTGTTAATTGGTATATTATTATCACGCACAGTTAGCGGATTTATAGGCGCGCATTTTGGCTGGCGGTCTGTATTTTATATGGCAGCAGGCTTAATGGTTATTATTTGGATGTTGATAGGGTTCACATTACCTGAAGTTGAGCCTGAATATACAGGCACGTACGGCGATTTGATGAAATCAATGATCACCCTTATAAAAAAAGAACCTAAATTAAGACTGGCCGCCATCCGGGGCGGTTTATGCTTTGCCTGCTTTAGCGCTTTTTGGACCACCCTTACCTTTTTATTAAAACAAAACTTTAACCAGGGGAGCGATGTAGCAGGCTTGTTTGGATTGGTTGGAGCGTTCGGCGCTGTTGCAGCCGGGCTAATGGGCAGGCTGAGTGATAAAATGGATGCTTATAAACTTTCCGCATTTACTTTATCATTGATCCTGGTATCTTTTATTGTATTTATATTTTCGGGTAATAGTATTTTAGGGCTGGTAATTGGCGTAATTATATTAGATATGGGCGTACAGGCTACGCATATATCCAACCAGGCTATTATCTTCTCGTTAAGTGCCGAAGCACGGAACCGTATCAATACTATATATATGGTTACCTATTTTGTTGGAGGTGCTTTGGGTGCATTTATTGCCAGCCAGATTTGGAATACTTATCAATGGGAGGGTGTGTGTGTAATTGGCATTCTAATATCATTAATAGCTATAATAATGCATTTTTTTAACCGCAAAAAAATGCAAGCTTAAAAGTACAACTGTACAGTCCTGACTACGTTACCACACACTTTTTACTAAAGACAATATAAATAACGCGGGTTAAGATTGGCTTTTTATATATCTGTTTCATAGTAATTTATAGCGCTTTTCTTCTTCGTATTGCGTTGATGCTTATATTTTTTGTCAGCACAATGTCTTTTGGCATTGAATTGGAATACTAATTACCAAACACACGGTTATGATACTTGCCAAAGAAAAACCAGCAACTGAAAACGACGAAAAAGAATGGGAAAACCCGGTTGACCCTGCAAAGTCTACAGATGAACGTGATAAAGAGCAGTTACTAAGACAATATAAAGAAGCAAAACGCAGAAAAGATAACCTTAGCGAAACTGACGACAACGAAACAGAACAAAAAAACTAAAAAATATTTAACCAAAAGGACTATGAAACTTATTAAAAAACCTGCGACAAGTAAATTAGTTGCCCATTTTGATAACGAGTTAATGAATATTATAATGGATGATTTGAGAGCTATTAAAGGCGCGAAGAATCGTTTTTTAAGATTAATAAAAACCGAACAACTATCTGTTGCGTAAATTGAATAACTACCCTACATCTACCTATGAAAACGTATCAAAAAATAACAAGCGGTAAGCTGTCAATTCGATTTGATAATGAACTGAAACAATTATTGATTGAAGAGCTGAAAAGCCTAAAGCAAAGGAATTGTTTTTTGAACGACTATAACAACCAGGCTACCGATAAACACTTATCAGCCGCCTGATCTACATACATCTACCTATTAACATCTTTGAGGAAAATAAAGCTTTGCATATGCAGAGCTTTATTTTTTTGCGGTGTATTTTATAATGAGGTCGGCGGTTTTGGCAGATGCGCCGGGTTTACCCATCCGGGTATCTAATTCGTTATAATTATCCAGCATAGTTTGCCGGTATGTTTTATCATTTATTAAAGCATTCACTTCGGCGGATATAGTTTGGGCTGCGCAATCCTGTTGTATCAACTCTTTAACAACCAACTTATCCATTATTAAATTCACCAGGGATATAAACCTGATTTTGATAACCATACGGGCAATACCCACAGATATATTGTTGCCTTTGTAAACAACCACCTGCGGTACATGAAATAAAGCCGTTTCTAACGTAGCGGTTCCTGAAGCAACAACAGCCGCGTGTGCATGTTTAAGCAAGTCATACGTAGCATTAAATACTACAGGGATATTTTTGCCATGTAAAAATTCCGTGTAAAACGCGATATCAAATGACGGAGCGCCGGCAATCACAAATTGATAATCGCTAAACTGATCTACTACACCGAGCATATCCGGCAGTAAAAAGTTTATTTCCTGTTTGCGACTTCCGGGCAAAAGAGCAATGATCTTTTTATTGGGATCAAGGTTATTATCGCTATAGAAATTTTTATTGGGTTGAAAAGCCGCGATAGCATCCAGCAATGGGTTGCCTACATAATCAACATCCATTCCCCATGTTTTATAAAAATTAACCTCGAATGGTAAAATACAGAAGAGATGATCAACAGATCGCTTTATTCTTAATACCCGCTTTTGGTTCCATGCCCAAACTTTAGGTGAAATGTAATAGCAAACCGGTATATTATTCTTTTTGGCAAAATCAGCAATTTTTAAATTGAAGCCCGGGAAATCTATTAATATCAAAACATCAGGCTTGTAAGCAAGGATATCTGCTTTGCAAAATTTAAGGTTTTTTAAAATGGCCCGGAGATTAGCAACAACCTCTACAAACCCCATAAAAGCCATATCGGCATAGTGCTTTACTAATGTGCCACCTTCGGCCTGCATTAAATTGCCTCCGAAAAAACGAAACTCGGCAGACGTATCACGCTCTTTCAACGCCTTCATTAAATTAGCGCCATGCAAATCGCCCGATGCCTCGCCTGCTACTAAATAATACTTCATGACCGGTAAATGGATTTAAAAACAAATACAGTTATCATCACCAAAAACGAACCGATGATCATCCCGGTACCGGTTTGATTGTCGCCTTTTTTAAACAGGAACTTGATGATAAAAAGATTTAAGGCAATAGCAATAAGATAAGTGATAACCGGTTTATTCATGAATACCGCTTTATTTTTTAACAGGAACCCAAAAACAAACCAGGCTATTATTGGTAGCATTAACGCGGCCAGTAACCCTGTTGCTATATTGTTTCGCTTTAACATGTTGCCAAAAATAACTATGTCTGCGGTAATACCACGCTACTTTGCAATTATTATATATATTTAAAACATGAAAAAACTTTTTTTATCATTTACGTTAACGCTGATATGTGTTTCGCTATTTGCGCAAAAATATATTCCAACCATTAAACCCGGCACCGTACTAAACTATAGCGTCGCTTTAAAAAACATGGGCCAAAACATTGACCTAAATTTAACTTTTACCAGTTTAGGCGACCCGATCAAAATACAATGGAATGTTCCCGGTTATGGAGCAGGGAGTATTGAAATGGCTGCAAAAGCATTGGAAAGCGGCAAAAAAATCGTGCTTTCTCCACCCGAGCCTGATGCGGTTACGAAACTGAAAGACGATGAGGCTTTGCTGTTAGTACCGCGATCTGTGTATAGTGATGCTGTAAAAAACAAAGCATTTGAGCTTAATGGGTTTAAATTTGCAGTAATTACTGATACTGCAACCTATAAAATAAATAATAAGGTAACCGACATTATACACGCCGTTGCTGCAAATGGCAAAAACGAAATATGGATATTAAACAATCCTGATTTCCCGATAATTTGCCAGGGCAAAGGTGTTACCCGCGGCATTGATTTTTACCTTACCAGTATTAAAGAATAAAAGTTAAAATTTCCAGCTATTTAATATAGGTATGGCATGATGAGCTGTCATATCAAACTGCACCGGAACAACCGAAACATAATTGTTTTCCAATGCCCAAACATCGGTATCCTCGCCGCCATCATTTACCTGGAAAACACCGGTAAGCCAGTAATACGGGCGATTGTGCGGATCCATGCGCTCGTCAAATTCTTCAGCCCATTTGGCGTTGGCCTGGCGGCATATTTTAATGCCTTTAAGGTTGGCCCCGGCAGGGAAGTTTACATTTAATAAAGTAGCGGGTGGTAAGCCATTAGCTAAAACCTGCAATGCAATGGTTTTAATATATTTTAAACAATGGCTAAAATCTGCCTGCAAAGTATAATCATCCAATGAAAAGCCAATGGATGGAATACTTTCAATAGCACCTTCAACCGCTGCCGACATGGTGCCTGAATATAAAACGTTAATGGAATTGTTTAAACCATGATTAATGCCCGAAACGCATAGATCAGGTTTCTTTCCTTTAAATATTTTGTTGACGGCCAGCTTTACACAATCAACCGGCGTTCCCGAGCAGCGGTACATTTCTAAACCTTCGTAAATATCTACCTTGTCCAATCGCAGCGGCTTGCCAATAGTAATAGCATGGCCCATTCCTGACTGCGGGCTATCCGGCGCAACTACTACAACACGCCCGATCTCTTTCATTACATCCATTAAGGCTTTAATTCCGGGCGCGGTAATGCCGTCGTCGTTTACTACAAGTATGGTTGGTTGGGTAGTTTTCATGGCTGCAAAATTACAATTTTGATTGTTGCTTTAATTTTAATTATAAACAAAAACGCCCCGGTAACCGGGGCGTTTTTGTTTATAAACTATTTATCCATTTTACCAGATCGTCCCGGCCTTTGCCCGTTTTTTGCTGTAGTTTCCCTAATAGCTCGTCATCTTTGCCTTCTTCACGAACCAGGTCATCGTCTGTTAAATCTCCGTAAGCTTGTTTTATTTTTCCTTTCAGCTCGTTCCAGCCGCCTTTTATTTCTAATGTATCCATGACGTTTTTGTTAGATGTTCAAATACAACATCCGCAAATATCTTTTGGTTTTGAATCAAAACATTAAAAAGTCCCGGCTCTTGAATCTTAATTCTTGACTCTATCTACAATGCTCCCGCCTTGATCTCATCCACCACTCCCGGGTCAAGCAAAGTTGAAGTGTCTCCCAAATTACTTGTTTCGCCTTCGGCTATTTTTCTGAGAATGCGCCGCATAATTTTGCCCGACCGCGTTTTGGGCAGTCCGCTCACAAACTGAATTTTATCGGGCTTGGCAATTGCGCCTATAATGCGTGACACAGTTGCTAAAATATCCTTACGGGTAAGCTCATCGTCGCCATGTTTATTGGGTGCAACAACAAATGCGTAAATGCCCTGCCCCTTAATATCATGCGGGTAACCTACAATGGCCGATTCAACTACACTGCTATGCATATTTATGGCATTCTCCACTTCGGCGGTACCAATGCGGTGACCCGATACATTTAAAACATCATCTACACGGCCGGTTATGCGGTAGTAGCCATCTTCGTCGCGCAGGCAGCCATCCCCTGTAAAATACAGGTTTTCGTAAGTGGCAAAATAAGTTGTACGGCAGCGCTCATGGTCGCCATAAGTGGTGCGTAAAATACCCGGCCACGGAAATTTGACACAAAGGTTACCGCTTACGCCGTTGCCTGTTAATTCATGGCCTTTTTCATCAACCAAAATTGGTTGTACTCCCGGTAATGGCAAGCTTGCATAAGCAGGCTTTAATGGGGTTACATTAGCAATTGGCGCAATCATAAAACCGCCGGTTTCTGTTTGCCACCAGGTATCCACTATCGGGCATTTGTTTTTACCAATTTTATCATCAAACCAATGCCACGCTTCTTCATTTAGTGGCTCGCCAACTGAGCCTAATTTTTTAAGAGAACTTAAGTCTTTGCCTTTTAATGGCTCATCACCAAAGCTCATTAATGAACGGATGGCTGTTGGGGCAGTATATAATATATTTACCTTGTGCTTATCTACTATATCCCACAAACGGCCGGCATCCGGCCAGGTAGGTACACCCTCAAACAATACAGATGTTGCTCCTTGCGATAACGGGCCATATGTAATATAGGAGTGCCCGGTAATCCAGCCAATATCAGCAGTACAGAAATAAATTTCTCCCGGCTCATATTGAAAAGCATTGGCAAAGGTATAACCGGTATAAACCATATACCCGCCGCAAGTATGCACTACACCTTTTGGTTTGCCTGTTGAGCCGGATGTATATAGTATAAATAACATATCCTCCGCATCCATTTCTTCGGCAGGGCAATTTGCATCAACTTTTGCTATTTCATCCTCCCACCAAATATCGCGGCCCTTTAGCATGTGTACCGGCGTTTGCGTGCGCTCCAGCACAATTACTGTTTTAACAGATGGGCAGGTAACCAGCGCATCGTCAATTACATTTTTTAGCGGAATATCTTTATTGCCACGGAAGCTGCCATCAGCAGTTATTACAATATTACATTGTGCGTCCTGCACCCTATCGGATATCGACTGCGCCGAAAACCCGCCAAAAACAACGGAGTGAATAGCACCAATGCGTGCGCAGGCCAAAACAGCTATTTCCAATTCGGGCACCATTGGCATATATATACATATACGGTCGCCTTTTTTTGCACCGTTATTTTTTAATACGTTGGCAAACTGGCAAACTTTTTCGTGCAACTCTTTATAGGTTAATACACGATGTTTCTCTTTAGGGTCGTTAGGTTCCCAAATTATAGCGGGTTTATCACCTAAAACATCCAAGTGACGGTCCAGGCAATTTTCGGTAATATTCAACTTTGCTCCCTGGAACCATTTAATATTAGGCTCTTTAAAGTTCCATTCTAAAACCTTGTCCCATTTTTTCTTCCACAAAAAGTTATTGGCAATGCCTTCCCAAAACTGCTCGGGTTGCTCTATACTTTGCTTGTACACCTGCTGGTACTGGTCGAAAGAAGTAATTTTCATAATTTTTTGAATTGGTGGGCGTAAATTAGTAATTTCTTTTTTTTGTGTAAGTGAAAAATATATAATGATAGGATCGTGCTAACGGGTATTAAACAGCACAATATTATATAGAGACTTTTTTGACCGGCGAACCCTTAGATTATCAATAATTTATCTTTTTTAAATTATTTTCAAATCGGTGTTGCCTATTTCACTTAAAATTCTGATATTTGCAGTCCCTTTGAAAAAAGGGGAACAATTTAAAAGTTATTGTCATGTCAAGAATTTGTGATTTAACAGGAAAAGCATCTTTGGTTGGTAACAACGTTTCTAATTCAAACGTTAAAACCAAACGTAGGTTTCATCCTAACTTGAAGCTGAAAAAGTTTTATATACCTGAAGAAGATAAATGGATTACTTTAAAAGTATCTACTTCTGCAGTAAAAACTATCAGCAAAAACGGCATCACTGCCTGTATCAATAAATTTGTAAAAAAAGGATACATATAATAGGTGATTAGTGATTGGAGAATAGTGATTAGTCATTGTTTTCTGTTTCATTACAACCATAAAATATAATAAAATGGCTAAGAAAGGCAACAGAGTTCAGGTAATTTTAGAGTGCACCGAGCATAAAACAAGCGGTATGCCTGGTATGTCACGTTACATTACCACCAAGAACAAGAAAAATACAACTGAAAGACTGGAAATGAAGAAATTCAACCCGGTATTAAGAAAAGTAACTGTTCACAAAGAAATTAAATAATAAGTTGATTAAGTTGATTGGTTGATTAGGTTATGCTTAATATAAAACAATCACTCACTCACTAATTCACTCATTCAATAATTATAAAAAGAGATGGCAAAGAAAGTAGTTGCAACCCTGAAAGTAGCCGGTAAAGGCAAAGATTATTCAAAGGTAATTACAATGACTAAATCACCAAAAACAGGTGCTTATTCATTTAAAACACAAATCGTAGCTAACGATTTTGTGAAGGATGCAATCGCCGGGAAATAATCGGTAGCACCTTATATAATATTAAAGCCATCTTGTTAATAGCGAGAAGGCTTTTTTTTTGATATGCAGATGCGGAGATATGCAAATGTGCAGATGAATTTAAAATTGAACCCAATTTTTGAATTATGTCTAAACCTTTACAATCCAAACAGATAAAATCCGCACATTTGCACATTCGCATATTTGCACGTTAAACCAATGGGATTATTTGATTTTTTCAAGAAAAAAGAAAGCACACCTCAGGAACAAGAGGTGCTTGATTCTGGTTTGGAAAAAACCAAAGACAATATTTTTTCAAAATTATCAAAAGTAATTGCCGGTAAATCTACAGTTGATGATGATGTACTGGACGATCTGGAAGAAGTACTGGTAACATCAGACGTTGGCGTAACTACCACGCTTAAAATAATTGAGCGTATACAGGCCCGCGTAGCAAAAGACAAATACGTTGGTACTTCTGAACTAAACGGACTATTGCGCGACGAAATTCAGCAGTTACTTGCTGAAAATAACAGTAACGATTTTTCAAATTTCGAATATGGATCACACAAACCGTATGTAATTATGGTAGTGGGTGTTAATGGCGTAGGCAAAACTACCACCATTGGCAAGCTGGCCCATAAGTTAAAACAGGCAGGTAATAAAGTGGTATTAGGCGCTGCCGATACTTTTCGCGCTGCAGCCGTAGATCAAATACAGCTTTGGGGCGAGCGTGTTGGGGTAAAGGTAGTGGCGCAGGCCATGGGCTCTGATCCGGCATCTGTGGCTTTTGATACTTTACGTTCGGCTGTTGCCAATGAGGACGATGTAGTGATTATTGATACTGCAGGTCGTTTACACAACAAAGTTGGCTTAATGAACGAGCTGACCAAGATCAAAAATGTAATGCAAAAGGTTGTTCCTGGCGCACCGCATGAAATATTGCTGGTGCTGGATGCTTCAACCGGACAAAACGCTATTGAACAATGCAAGCAATTTACCGAAGCAACCGCCGTTAATGCGCTGGCGCTAACCAAACTGGATGGTACAGCAAAAGGCGGGGTAGTTATAGGAATATCTGACCAGTTTAAAATACCGGTAAAATATATAGGTGTGGGTGAAGCAATAAATGATTTGCAGCTATTTGACAGGCAATCGTTTGTGAATAGCCTGTTTAAATAGTCAGAACCTTGATTCATAAGATTTACTGATAACTTGATTTCAATCATGGCCATCCTTTAATCCTAAAAATCATGGTTCAGACAAGGTAGCAGACAGGTAGAGTATGATGTGTAATTATGAAGACCAAAGAAATTTATCAGCCTAAAAAAATTATTAAACCGCGTGTAAACGTGGTAACCCTCGGCTGTTCCAAAAATATTTACGATTCTGAGATCCTTATGGGCCAGCTGAAAGGCAACCATTTTGATGTGGTGCATGAAGCTGAGAAAGTAAGCAGCGATGATATCATTGTAATTAATACCTGTGGATTTATTGATAATGCTAAACAGGAATCTATAGATACTATTCTGCAATACAGTGATTTAAAGGACCAGGGTAAAGTTGGGAAAGTAATTGTTACCGGCTGCTTGTCCGAGCGTTATAAACCTGAGTTAGAGTCGGAGATAACCAATGTTGATGGATGGTTCGGCACTAATGATCTGCAAAACCTGTTAACGTCTGTCGGCGCTGATTATAAGCACGAATTAATCGGCGAACGTTTATTAACGACACCATCACACTTTGCTTATTTTAAAATTGCAGAGGGCTGTAACCGCCCGTGCTCGTTTTGCGCTATCCCGCTAATGCGTGGCAAGCATGTAAGCAGCCCGATTGAGGACTTGGTTAAGGATGCACAAAAGCTTGCACAAAACGGCACAAAAGAATTAATACTAATTGCCCAGGATTTGACCTATTACGGGCTTGACCTTTATGGCAAACGTAATCTGGATGAATTGCTTCGCGGGTTATCCGACGTGAATGGCATAGAATGGATAAGGTTGCAATACGCTTACCCTTCCGGTTTCCCGATGGAGATCCTGGATGTGATGAACGAACGGGAGAATATTTGTAAATACATGGATATGCCTTTGCAGCACATCAGCGATAATATGCTGAAATCTATGCGTCGCGGATTAACCAAGCAAAAAACCATTGATGTAGTGAACGAGATTCGTGACAGGGTGCCGGGCATTGCTATGCGTACCACTTTAATAACCGGCTATCCCGGTGAAACGGAACGAGATTTTGAAGAAATGGCGCAATGGGTAGAAGACACCAAATTTGAGCGTTTGGGCTGCTTCACTTATTCGCACGAGGAGAAAACGCATGCTTACGATTTGGTTGATGATGTGCCGGAAGAAGTAAAACAGCAACGTGCCGACGCTATCATGGAAATTCAGCAGGGGATTTCGTTTGATAAGAACCAGGAAAAGATAGGCAACACCTACAAAGTACTGATAGATAAAAAGGACGGCGCCTACTTTGTTGGCCGTACGGAATTTGATTCGCCCGAGGTGGATAACGAAGTGTTAATTGATGCAAATATTGATTATGCTACCATTGGAAGCTTTGTTAACGTGAAGATTGACAATGCTGAGGACTTTGATCTTTATGGACATATTGTAAAATAAAGCGTTTTACTATCCTATAATTTTACTGTACAGAAGGATGTTCTATATTTGAACTCTTTAAAATCCGAAATCGAACATCCGAAATTCGAAATAAAAAATGGACGTTGCCTGTATAAGCTATCAAGACACCGGGTTTTTCTCCCAAACTATCAGCGATTATATCGATGATGCCCCGCAATTAAGGCCGTTTTATAAATATCGCCCTGATCTGAAAGGGTTTGCAGAATTGCTGGCCGATAAAAAAGTAGTTGCCGACAGGGCTGTTTTAAGCACCATTCTTACTGAACAATACGCGAGAATTTCGGATTTCGGATTTACGATTTCAGATTTAGTTAATCAAAATATCCTTTCGCTTAAAGCAGATAATACTTATACTGTTACTACGGGCCATCAGTTGAATATTTTTGCTGGTCCGCTATATTTTATTTATAAAATAGTTACTGCTATAAAGTTGGCGAAACAGTTAAAAGCTGAATTTCCGGATAAGAATTTTGTGCCCGTTTATTGGATGGCGTCAGAAGATCATGATTTTGCCGAGATCAACTATACCGATATTGGTGGGAAAAAAGTGCACTGGTGGTACGAAGCATCGGGCGCTACAGGCCGTATTAACCCGGATAGCATCCGCAAAGCGCTAAACGAATATAAAGGCGCGTTAGGAATAGAGCAACATGCCCTTGAGTTAGCCGATATTGTAGAAAAAGCTTACGCTGGTTTTGATAAACTGGCCGATGCTACCCGTTATTTGGTTAACGCGTTGTTCGGGCAATATGGTTTGGTTATAGTTGACGCGGATGATGCGAGGTTTAAACAACAATTTGCGCCGATAATTGAGCAGGATATTATTGAGCAAAACAGCTTCAAAAATATTATGGCTACCAACGAAGAGTTGGAAAAATTAGGCGTACATATACAAGTAAACCCACGGGAAATTAACTTCTTCTATTTACAGGATAAATCGCGTGAGCGGATAGTATTTGAGAACGATAGCTATCATGTGCTAAATACCGAAACCCGCTTTACCAAAGAAGAATTACAACAGGAAATTGCAGCACACCCCGAGCGCTTTAGCCCGAACGTAGTAATGCGCCCGTTATACCAGGAATGTATTTTACCTAACATTGCTTACATAGGTGGCGGCGCCGAAGTGGTTTACTGGCTGGAGTTAAGATCAACATTTGAGCATTATAACGTTGATTTCCCAATATTGCTGCTGCGTAATTCGGGGTTGGTAATCCGTAAAGAATCGGCGGCTAAGATTGCCAAAATGGAACTATCAACAGCAGATATATTTAAACCTGCCGGGACCATCAAAAACGACTGGGTTAAAAAGCATACCAGTCATACTTTAAACTTACAGGAAGAATGGCATGAACTGCAAGCTATTTTTGAAAAGATAAAGCTACGCTCATCTAAAATAGATGCCACGCTTGCGCCATCTGCCGAAGCAGTGCAGGCCCGCCTGAAAAACGCGATGGATAACCTGGAGAAAAAGCTAATTAAAGCAGAGAAAAGAAATTATCATACCCGCCTGGAGCAAATAGAGCAAATAAAAGCCGAACTTTTCCCAAAAGGCGGTTTACAGGAACGCACAGAAAACTTTGGCCTGCTTTACGTAAAATGGGGGCAGAACTTCATTGACGAATTGATCAGACACTTTGAGCCGTTGGATTTTCAGTTTGCGGTGTTAACGGAGAAATAAGCTTATACATTACGTCTATAAAGTTTAAATCTATCATGGATTGAGAAAAGGCCTGTCCACACAGTCTTCGACAGGCTCAGACTGACAGCCGCACTTACACAAAAAAGGCCGGAGAAAATTTCCCCGGCCTAATTCCAATTGTGGTTTAACTCCTATAAATCTTATCTATTATGCTCCGCCACCTACAGAACCGTGATCATGCACATGTTCTTCGCGGAATAGCTTAGCGCTGAAATAATCATTATTCATACGGCTGATGTTAGTCAGCGAAATTTCTTTAGGACATTCCGCTTCGCAGGCACCGGTATTGGTACAGTTACCAAATCCTTCTTCGTCCATTTGCGCTACCATGGCTTGTACGCGGCTCCAGCGCTCTGGTTGTCCCTGCGGTAACAATGCCATTTGCGATACTTTAGCAGATACGAACAACATAGCTGAAGCATTTTTACATGCTGCAACACAAGCACCGCAACCAATACAAGTCGCAGAGTTGAATGCCTCGTCAGCAATTACCTTCGGAATAAGTATTTCATTAGCATCAGGTACACCACCGGTATTTACCGATACGAAACCACCTGACTGTTGAATACGGTCGAATGCTGAACGGTCAACTGCCAGATCTTTGATCACCGGGAACGCTGAAGCGCGCCATGGCTCAATTGTAATGGTTTGACCATCATGAAAACTACGCATGTGCAACTGGCAGGTAGTAATAGCTCTTTTCGGCCCGTGCGGACGTCCATTAATGTATAACGAGCACATACCGCAAATACCTTCGCGGCAATCATGATCAAAATGGATAGGCTCGTCACCTTTTAAGATCAGGCTTTCGTTTACTACGTCCAGCATTTCAAGGAATGACATATCCGGCGAAATGTTCTCCGCTTTGTAAGTCACCATTGATCCTTTAGAATTGCTATCTTTTTGCCTCCACACCTTTAGCGTAAGGTTCATTGTATTATGTTCCATCTGGAAATATTTTGAATTGCTAAAATTGTTCTTCTGTTACCAATGCGGTAGTTTCATGAGCTTTCTTTTTTTCATGGAAACCCTCGCAATATCTATTTGTATTTTCTATTAAAAATCCTTGTTCTAAATCAATGTCGTTTTTCCGTTTGTTTACACCCCAGGCAAATATCCGTTCAAAAAAGGGAAGCAGCTTACTGTCTTTTATCTGTTCATAAAAATAAACTTCGTGTTCCTTTTCTTTCAGGCTCATCTCATACAAGATCTCATCATGAGCTGTTATATTTAATGCGTTAAAAAGCCTTTTCATCCGCACATATTCGCAAACATTGCCGCTTTCTAAATTGCCGGCAAAGTAAAACGGCATAAACCAACCTATCAAATAACAACTTGCGCTTATAGTTTTACCAATAATGTAATTCTTAACCTCATACCATTTTGAAACAGGTACCTGGTAAATATCCATCAGGGTTAAAACCTCACGCCTGTGGTTCCATTCGTCTATCTCAATTTGTTTAATAGCTTCCTTTTCCACTTTACTACTTACCGATCCGGCGTGTCCCTGGTAGGCAAAGGCTGCAGCTTTTTCGGCTGAATAGGCTTGCTTTAACAGGTTGACTAACGCTTTATCGTTAAGTAGCATTTTTTATTTATAACTACGTTGAGTAAGATGTACAAACTCAAAGTCAAGTATTTCTTTGTTCAGCACTTCCGGCTGATTATCCCCTTTGTACTCCCATGCGCCAACAAACGCGAAATTATCATCATCGCGCAATGCTTCGCCTTCTTCAGTTTGTGATTCTAAACGGAAGTGTCCGCCGCATGATTCTTTACGCATTAATGCATCGTCAACCATTAGCTCGCCTAATTCTAAGAAATCAGCAACACGGCCGGCTTTTTCTAAAGAAGCGTTCACTTCTTCGTTTGCGCCAACAACAATAGCGTTTTTCCAGAAATCAGCACGTAAAGCTTGTATCAAACCTTTAGCTTTTGTCAGGCCTTCCTCGGTACGTGCCATGCCGCAATATTCCCACATAATGTGGCCCAAATCGCGGTGATATTCGTTTACCGTTTTAGTTCCTTTTAACGCTAATAATTTGTTAACGTGTGCTATTACTTCCTGCTTGGTTTTTTCAAACGCAGGGTGATTAGCATCAACCGGTTTCGGACCAATGGTTGCTAAGTAATCGCCCAAAGTATACGGGATAACAAAATAACCGTCGGCTAATCCCTGCATTAATGCAGACGCCCCTAAACGGTTTGCACCGTGATCAGAGAAATTACATTCGCCTAAGGCGTATAATCCCGGTACGTTAGTGCTTAGGTTATAATCAACCCAAAGGCCACCCATAGTATAGTGTACAGCCGGGTAAATACGCATTGGTTGTTTGTAAGGATCCTCGTCGGTAATTTGATAGTACATATCAAACAGGTTACCATATTTGGCAGCTACCGCTTCCTGGCCCAAACGTTTTATCGCATCGGCAAAGTCAAGGAACACCGCAATGCCCGAGCCACCTACGCCACGTTTTTCGTCAACCATTTCTTTAGCGTTACGTGATGCCACGTCGCGCGGAACAAGGTTACCGAATGATGGATATTTTCTTTCCAGGAAGTAATCCCTGTCTTCTTCTTTTACATCAGCCGCTTTGATCTGGCCTTTGCGCAATTGCTCGGCAGTTTCTACAGTTTTAGGTGCCCAAACACGCCCGTCGTTACGCAATGATTCAGACATCAGCGTTAACTTCGACTGGTGATCGCCGGTTACCGGGATACAGGTTGGGTGAATTTGGGTATAGCAAGGATTAGCAAAGAAAGCACCGCGTTTATGCGCGCGCCATGCCGCTGTTACGTTTGATCCAGCCGCGTTGGTTGATAAGTAAAATACGTTTCCGTATCCGCCTGTACACAATAAAACCGCGTGACCACTATGTGTTTCAATATTTCCGTTGATTAAGCTGCGGGTAACAATACCTTTTGCTTGTCCGTCAATGGTCACCACATCCAGCATTTCGCTGCGGGTGTACATTTTAACCTTGCCCAAATGTATCTGGCGGTTTAATGCCGAATATGCGCCTAATAATAATTGTTGTCCCGTTTGGCCACGTGCGTAAAACGTACGCGATACCTGTGAACCACCGAAAGAACGATTATCTAACAAACCACCATACTCACGGGCGAAAGGAACACCTTGCGCCACGCATTGGTCGATGATATTTACAGATACTTCGGCCAAACGATATACGTTGCCTTCACGGGCACGGTAATCGCCGCCTTTAATGGTATCGTAAAACAATCGGTAAACGCTGTCGCCATCGTTCTGATAATTTTTAGCTGCATTGATACCACCCTGTGCCGCGATAGAGTGCGCGCGACGGGGGCTATCCTGGAAACAAAATGCCTTTACATTATAGCCTAACTCGGCTAACGAAGCCGCAGCCGACGCGCCTGCCAAACCCGTACCTACAACTATTACATCATATTTACGCTTATTGGCCGGGTTAACCAGCTTTAGGTTAAACTTATGCTTGCTCCATTTTTCGGCTAATGGGCCCTGCGGAATTTTAGCATCTAAACTCATGTTTCTTTTATATTGAGAATCAACGATTCTATTTCCCTAAACTATGTATATAATAAACTATCGGCATCAGGGCAAAGCCCAATGGAATGATCACACCAAAAAACCAGGTGCCTATAAACTTAACAACAGGCGTGTATTTTCTATGTGTCCACCCCAATGTTTGGAATGCGCTCTGGAAACCATGTACCAGGTGATATGATACTGCGATCATCGCTATCACATAAAATATTACATATAATAAATTGCTGAAGCTGCTTTCTACACGGGCATGGATATCTTTAACCCTAACAATTTCAACATCGTTTACTACCGATACCGATTTTTCAAATTTTGGCGTTACCGGCACATATTCTACCGCTGTGGTTTGGTCTGTAGCCAGATCGGTGCGATATTCTTTATAGGGAATCCTGTCACTGTACTTATAGGAGAACCAAAAATCGCTCATGTGTATCACAATGAACAATAACAGGATGCTGCCTAACAACCCCATGTTTTTTGACGACCATGAAGCCGGTGCATCGTTATGCGCGGCATAGCTTACCGGCCTCGCACTGCGATTTTTAAGAGTTAACACTAATGCATAAACGGCATGTATAACAATGCACAGGTACAGGATGTAGGCAATAACTTCTATCGGCGGAAAATGCGTTAAAAAGTTGGCGTACATATTAAAGCTGTAACCATTATCATCGCAAAACAACAACAGGTTACCGCCCAGGTGCACAATTAAAAACGTGCACAAAAACAAGCCTGTTAAAGCCATTATCAGCTTTTTTCCCAGCGATGAGTTAAAGGTTTGTTTAAATTCGCTCATTATAAATTCAGATTTTATTTAGGCAAAAGTATTTATTAAATAGCAAAAGATATTAATGCTGTCATTTAATTGTCAAGCAAATACTTATTTAGAAACAGTCTAAGAAAAGAACTGGGCTTAGGTACAGAAAAAACGTATTAAAACACGTACTTCCATCTATTTGCTATAGGTGACTCCACCGGAGTCTACATTTTTTTAAACCTGTATCTATAAACACGTGGCTACTCTGTAGCCTGCTTATATAAATTTTCATGGCCCCAGCGGGGCCATATGTTTATAGAAATAATAAAAGAGATATTGGCTCCGTAGGTGCCTACCATTAGCATCTGATTGGCTAAACCCTTTAATGCGTTTTACTTAGTTTACAGACTTTATCAGCTCAATTCCTGCATTAATTTATCAAAAGCAGTGCGTAGTTCGGCTAGCTCCGTTTCAAGTTTTGTTACCCTTGCCTCTAAACCACCCGATGGGGTTGTAGCTGAATCTTCCTCTATATCTATAGCAGACAGGTCCGGCGTTCCGGATAGTAAATGCGCATACCTTACTTCTTTTTGACCCGGGCGTTTAGGTAGTTGAACAAGGTAAGCCGGTTCATCCGCGGCTAATTTATCCAGCACGGTTACAACCTCTTCAATGGATTCAAACTCATATAACCTACCCGAGTTAGTATTCAACTCCCCCGGTGTTTGCGGGCCACGCAACATCAGCAGACAAATTATCGCAACTTCCGCCGGGATCACCGGGAATACAATAGCGAAATTGTGTTTGTACTTTATGGCCCTGCTTGAACCTCCGGTAGCTGTAGATATCAATCCACGCTTTTTTAATGAATCCAAAGTCAATACAACTGTTTCTTCATCATAATTAACCACCGGTTTGCGCGATGTTTTTTGATTGCAGGCCGCGGTAAGGCCGTTAACCGTCATGGGGTAATAGTCGGGCGTGGTTTTTGCTTTCTCCATCAACGCGCCTAGAACGCGAAGCTCCGCGGCATCTAAAACAGGTAATTCCATGCGGTAAATATAGTTGGTAATCGTTTAAAAATCCGGTAATTTTGAGCTTCAAATGTCGCTATTTATTACCTCTTTAAATTCCGGAAGCAACGGCAACTGCTATTACATTGGTAATGAGCACGAAGCTATATTGGTTGATGCAGGGATATCCTGCAAAGAAACCGAAATACGGATGTGCCGTCTCGGCCTGTCCATGCAAAAGGTGAAGGCGATATTTATTTCGCATGAACATTCCGATCATATCCGCGGGGTAAGCGTTTTAGCCAAAAAGTACCGGCTGCCGGTTTATATTACACCCTTAACTTACCAGCATGGCGGGTTATTTTTAGACGATGATTTAGTATTTACCTTTTTAGCTTTTGAAGCTGTTAGTGTAGGCTCATTATTTATTACTGCATTCCCCAAATTACATGATGCCGCGCACCCGCATAGCTTTATTATTTCATGCGGGGATATCAGGGTTGGCGTATTTACCGATATTGGCGCCGCTTGCGATAATGTGATCACACATTTTAAGCAATGCCATGCCGCTTTTTTGGAAGCCAATTATGATGATGAATTGTTGAATAACGGGCGATATCCGTATCATCTTAAACGCCGCATTCGCGGCGGGCATGGGCACCTTTCCAATTTGCAGGCTTTAGATATTTTTATCAATCATAAAGCGCCTTATTTAACGCACTTGTTATTGGCTCATCTTTCGCAGGATAATAACGACCCTGAGCTGGTGCACAATCTGTTCAATAGCCATGCCAACGGCACTGTCGTTGTTGTAGCATCCCGTCAAAGGGAAACTCCTGTTTACCACATTACGGGCATTGCGCCTGCAATGAACATTCCGGAAGCATTTGCCCCGCTTCAATTTAGCCTTTTTTAACGCTAACTATACTTTTTATTAAGCATTTAGCTAATTAATAAAAACTTATATTTAAGTTTGATTTAAATAGCCATTACAACTTATAGCTATTATTGCTTTCCCTAAAAGCAACTATAGATTATTTTTAAACGTATTGTTTTTGAGTTTGTAATACAACTCGCCCTTATCAATTATGAGCCTTAGCACAAAGGAAGATATTGACCAAATTTCCCCGCTTTTAAATGAGGCTTACGCTTGCCGTTCAAACAATTTAAAACTAAGTGTCAGTCTTGCAAATAAGGCACTTTTACTTAGCCGACAGGCAGGCGATATCCCGCATATAGCCAAAAGTCTCAGCCATCTTTCGCTATTCTACATGATTTTAGGTGAGTATGAGCAATCTTTAAAAGACGCCGGGGAAGCCATTAAATACTTTGAGGAATTAAAGGATGAGATAGGCATTGCTAATGCCAAATACAATATTGCGGGGGTTTATTATAAAACAGACAATTATCATTTAGGCCTTATTAACCTGGTTGATTGCATTAACACTTACCGCAAGTTTAACGATTATCATAATTTGTCAAGAGCTCATAAATCTATTGGTACAATTTATGAATACTTTGGCGACGAGAAAAATGCCATAAAAACTTACGAAGATGCTATAACATCTGCACAAAAAGTTGGTGACCTTAATCTTGAATCCAACGCCTACAACCCGCTTTCAAGCATTTATCTTAAACAAAAAAATATTGTTAAAGCATCAGAGCTCATTGATCGTTCGGTAGACATTAAAACTCAAACAGGTGATATACGGGGGCTTGCATTTGCCCTTTATGGGCGCGGTAAAGTAAACCTGGTTAAACAAAAATTTGCAGAAGCGGAAAGCGACCTTAACGGTGCCATAAAAATCCATACTGAAATGGGCGAAAGGCTTGGCCTTGGTATGGCATATAATAAGATTGCCCATCTTTACATGGAAACCGGCCGCTTTGCCGAAGCAAAAACAGTACTGGAAAAAGTACTGGAGTTTAGCCATACCTATCATATCGCGATGGTAAGGTACAAGTGCTATTATTTATTTTACCAGGTTTTTAAACTGGAAGGCGATCCTGTAAACGCGCTTAAATATCTGGAACTTTACCATCAACAAAAAGAAACTGTAATAAATAGCCAAACACTTAAAGTTATTGAAAACTACGAGTTGATAACTCAAATGGAGTCGCTTGAAAAAGAAGCGCGGCTGCAGGTTGAAAAGGCTGAGATCATGGAAAAAAAGAATATTGCCGAGCAATCAGCAAGTATTAAGCAGGAGTTCCTGTCAACCATGAGCCACGAGATACGCACCCCGCTTAACGCTGTTATTACCATTGCCTCTTTGTTAGATAACAAAACGAATAGTGAAGAGCAGCAGCTTATAGATTCATTACGGTTTGCATCAAATAATTTATTGATGATCATCAATGATATTCTTGATTTTACCAAATTAGATGCCGGCAAATCTGTATTGGAAATGCGCCCTGCCAATATCAGGACATTGCTTGAAAACATTAAGCGCACCTATGAGAGCTTAGCAAAAGAAAAGGGCCTTGAACTTAATTTAATTATTGGTGATAATATTGCTGATTATTATGAACTGGATGAAACCAAAACATCACAAATATTAGGCAACCTGCTAACTAATGCTATAAAGTTTACACAAAAAGGGCATGTACATGTTTCTGTTAAAAAAACATCATCCAACAAAGGGTCGGATATTTTACATTTTGAGATAAGTGATACGGGTATAGGTATCAGTAATGAATTTAAAGAAACCATATTTGAAAGCTTTTCGCAGGCACAATCTGTAAAAACCAGGAAACAAGGTGGTACCGGGCTCGGGCTTGCCATCGTAAAAAAATTAGTGGCACTACACGGTGGTAATATTGTGGTAGATAGTACCCTGGGTAAAGGGTCGGTATTTTCATTTGACCTGAAACTTAATATTGCCGAGAAGTTAAGCAAGGCCATTTCAAAACAATCTGACTACCTGCATGGGAAAACCATTCTATTGGCAGAGGATAACATGATCAATGCTATGGTAATTACCAAATTACTTTCTAACTGGAAAATGGTTACCGAACATGCAAAAAACGGAATAGAGGCAGTTGAAAAATCAAAATCAAAATCATTTGATTATATATTAATGGACATCCATATGCCGGAGATGGATGGGTACGAGGCTACAAAAAACATTATGAATGAGGGCAATCCTAATATTGGAACGCCAATTTTTGCATTAACTGCTGATGTTACTGCCGAATCACAGGAAGAGTACCAGGCATGTTTTAATGGCTTTTTGCGCAAACCCATTGAAATTGAAAAACTATATGAAGCTTTTATAAGAAATGCGTAGCTTCCCCACAGCTAATTAAAAATTAAAAAAACAATTTGTTATAACTTTTGGTTATATGTACAATACACGTTAAGTTTAATTATTATCGTTAAAGGGTAATTTTAGGATAGCCTATAGATAGACTTCAGCTATGGATTAGGTTAGTATCGCTACAAACTGTGCTACAGCATTCAAAAAGCCCACTATAAATAATGGTAATAGCTTATAAGTATTTTTTATATTAATAATTTTTTTAATTATTTTGCATAATAATTAAAAAGGAGAAACCTAAGCTTCCCCTTTTAATAACTGATCTTATTATCTCATAAAGAACAAATTGGTTATTCCGATTTAATAAGTCTATAAAAATATATAATTTTTATAGATTACAAAATCCTATTGCTCTCTTTTTTAGAGTTTTATTGCATTTTAGGACACTTTTTCCCTTAAAAAAAGTCTTTCCTTCTAATTTTCAATTTTATTGCACCAAAACAGCCTATATTTAGTTGTTGATGAAAGCTTTCGTAACAATTAGTTACTTCAACAATCAAATAAAAAACACACAAAGCGAGTGGAAAACATCCTTCATATTTCCGGCCTGGGCAAAACTTACCAAAGTGCCGGCCAAACACTTACCGTATTAAATGATATTAATTTTTCAATTGCCACCGGGTCAACCAGTGCAATTGTAGGGCCATCGGGTAGCGGCAAAACCACTTTATTGGGATTGTGTGCCGGACTCGATCGTTCTTCAACCGGTATTGTTGAACTTAACGGTATTAATTTAGGCACTTTAAATGAAGACAAGCGCGCCCAAGTACGTAATCAACATGTTGGTTTTATATTTCAAAACTTTCAGTTACTGCCAACACTTACCGCTTTAGAAAATGTAATGGTCCCGTTAGAACTGCGTGGTGAAAAAAACATCAGGGCGCGTGCTTTAGACTTATTAGATAAGGTTGGGCTTTCACAACGCGGCCATCATTACCCAGCACAGCTTTCAGGAGGCGAACAACAACGGGTGTCTCTTGCCCGTGCTTTTAGCAATCAGCCTAAAATATTATTTGCTGATGAGCCTACCGGCAACCTGGATGCCGAAACCAGCGAAAAAGTGATCAAATTAATATTTGACCTGAATAAAGAAGCAGGCACAACTTTAGTGCTTGTTACACACGACCTGGAGCTGGCCGCTAAAACACAACGCATCATCCGCATAAAAGGCGGCAAATTGGTATCCGACGAAAAAACAGACGCCAATGCCTGAGCAATTTACAGCAGAAAAGCGCCCGCTTAATTTAGGCTGGCTTTTTGAAATGGCCTGGCGTGATAGCCGCAAAAACCGTTCGCGGTTGTTGCTTTTCATTTCTTCTATCATTTTTGGCATAGCTGCCCTGGTAGCCATTTATTCTTTCGGGTATAATTTAAAGCATGACATAGATAACCAGGCGGCTACACTTATTGGCGCCGATTTAACCCTATCATCAAACAAAGCTGCCGATACCACCATACAGCCAATGCTTAGCACGCTTGGCGACCGGCGCTCAAAAGAATTAAGCTTTGCCTCTATGATCTATTTTCCTAAAGGGGGCGGCACAAGGTTGGTACAGGTACGTGCCCTTGAGGGTGAGTTTCCCTATTATGGCGATCTGGAAACGGCCCCTACAACGGCAAGCAAAGATTTCAGACATGCTCAAAAAGCATTAGTTGATCAAACCCTGATGCTGCAATTTAATGTCGGCGTTGGCGATTCTATAAAGGTTGGCAATGTAACATTCCTTATTGCCGGTAAGCTTAATAAAGCGCCGGGGCAGACCAATATTTCTGCCGGCATAGCTCCTATAGTTTACATTCCGCTGCAATACATGCCTCAAACGGGTTTACTGCAGCGTGGAAGCCGCATCAATTATAATTACTATTATAAATATGATCATGAGCAGGATGTATCCAAATTAGTTAAAGGCTTGGAACCTAAATTTGAAAAGGCAGATCTGAATTATAACACAATCGAAACTAAAAAGGAAAGCACAGGCCGCAGTTTTTCCGACCTCACACATTTTTTATCGTTAGTTGGATTTATTGCCCTGCTATTAGGTTGTGTTGGCGTAGCAAGTGCCATCCATATTTACATCCGCGAAAAAATTTCATCCATTGCAATTATGCGTTGCCTGGGTGTACGTGCCCGTGAAGCATTTCTTATTTATCTTATACAGATCATTGGCATTGGTTTATTGGGTTCAATAATAGGGGCGCTGTTGGGTAGTGTAGTTGAGCACTTATTACCTTTTGTATTTAAAGATTTTCTGCCAATTACCGTATCTACATTTATATCCTGGGCAGCTATTGGGCAAGGCATTTTGCTTGGTGTTATTATATCGGTTTTGTTTGCATTGTTGCCATTGATAGCTATCCGTAATGTGTCTCCGCTGAATACGCTCCGGATGTCGTACGAAAACATTAACCTGTTGCGTGATCCTTTGCGTTGGTTAGTCTACACATTGATCATTGGTTTTATTATGGTATTTACCTGGTTCCAATTGAGCGATTGGAAAGGCAGTCTTTTCTTCACCATTGGTATATTGATCGCTTTTCTTATTCTTACCCTTATTGCTAAAGGGCTGATGAAAGTGGCCAAACTTATTATTCGTAATTCGTGGAGCTATTTATGGCGGCAGGGGTTTGCCAATTTATACAGACCAAACAATCAAACCGTTACCCTTATTGTTTCCATTGGGTTAAGCACAGCATTTATATGCACATTGTTTTTTATTCAAAGCATGTTGATACGCCAGGTAAGTATTACCGCCACAGCCAATAGTGCCAACATGATATTGTTTGATATACAAACCGCGCAAAAGAAAGGAGTAGACCAGCTAACCGCTAAACAACATTTACCGGTAATTCAACAGGTACCCATTGTTACCCTGCGCATACAAAGCATTAATGGCAAAACAGAGGCTGATATAAAAACAGATACGGCCAAACGTAAAAGAGACAATGGTAAATGGATCTATAAAAACGAGTTCCGTGCAACATACCGCGATACGTTACTTACATCCGAATCTGTTGTTGATGGAAAGTGGCAGGGCCATACCAATAAAACCGGGGCAATCCCGGTTTCGCTGGAAGACCGCTTTGCAAAACGCGAGCACATCAAAATAGGCGATAAGATGGTGTTCAATGTTCAGGGCGCGCAACTACAAGCGGTAGTTACCAGTACACGCACAGTTAAATGGAATAAAATGCAAACCAATTTCGAGCTGGTTTTTCCGGCAGAGGTTTTAGAGGATGCACCGCAGTTTTATGCCATATTAACGCACGTTCCGTCACAGAAAGTTTCGGCTGCTTATCAGCAAGCTGTGGTACAGCAGTTCCCTAATGTTTCTGTTATTGACCTTGGGCAGATATTAAGCGTACTCGACGACCTGTTAGATAAGGTAGGCGACATCATTAAGTTTATGGGAGCCTTCAGCATCCTTACAGGTATCGTAGTGTTAATAGCATCTGTACGCATCAGCAAATTCCAGCGCATACAGGAGAGCGTACTATTACGCACGATGGGTGCAAGCCGTAAACAAATATTAGCTATCAGCGCGTTAGAGTATTTCTTTCTTGGAGCTTTATCGGCATTAACGGGTACACTTATAGCTTATACAGGCAGTTTCTTGCTGGCCAAATACAGCTTCGATATCCCATTTAACGCCGACTTGTTACCGGCATCCGGAATCTTTGCGACAATTACCCTGCTAACAATTACAATTGGCTTGTTAAATAGCCGCGGTATATTAAATAAACCACCGCTGGAAGTTTTAAGGTCCGATGTTTGATGCACCCTGTAATATGATTAAATTAAAGCTAACAGGCACTGTATTATTAGCGTTTTTAGTGTTTGGATGTGGAAACAAGAAGTCATCGGATGATAAGACAAATGACACCTTGTCCAATACGCGACAAACGCCTGTAATTAATACGAATAAAACGATCCTGTTTTTTGGCGATAGCCTCACAGCGGGATATGGCCTGGACGATCCGTCGCAGGCATTTCCGGGCGTTATAAAATCCCGTATCGATTCTTTGAAACTACCTTACAATGTAGTAAATGCAGGCGTAAGCGGCGAAACATCTGCCGGAGGACTGAGCCGCGTAGACTGGATCTTGAAACAAAAGGTGGATATATTTATGCTGGAGTTAGGCGCCAATGATGGCTTACGCGGAACATCGGTAAAAGAAACCGCCGGTAACTTACAATCAATAATTGATAAGGTAAAAGCTAAATATCCACAGTCAAAAATTATGTTATTAGGCATGCAGGTGCCTCCAAGTATGGGCGCTACTTATGTAAATGATTTTAAAAAGATGTTTCCTGCTTTAGCGCAAAAAAACAATATTGGGTTAATCCCTTTTCTTTTAAACGGTGTTGGCGGCGATCCAAAACTTAACCAGGCCGATGGCATACACCCCACAGCGGCAGGTGCTAAAATTGTAGCCAATAATGTTTGGGAAGTGTTAAAAAAGGAGTTATAAAACAAAGGCTCTCCGCCTGGAGAGCCTTTGTTTTTAATATTTAAGTATAGTAAACTCTGTTCTCCGGTTTAGCTGAAACTCGTCGACAGAACAGGCAACCCCATTTGTACAACGGTTCAATGGGCGTGTTTCGCCATAGCCGTGAGCAACAATCCTATCCTCATCTATACCGCCAACAGCAACCAGGTATTGAACTGCAGCTTTAGCCCGGCGTTCAGAAAGTTCTTTATTGTACTGATCATTACCCCTGCTATCTGTATGCGAGCCTAATTCAATAACCAGTGTAGGGTTATCATTCATTATTTTAACCAGCTTATTCAGTTCTCTTGCGGCATCGGGCCTTATAAAAGATTTGTCTAAATCGTAATATATGTTTTCAAGCCTGATGGCTTTATTTAACTCTATTTTAGTCAGGAAGAGATCCTGGTGAATAATTGATCCCGGATCCAGGCCAACGGTAGATGCTTTGGCATTATCTACCAAATAACCTTCTTTTTCACCTTTCAATGTATAATCACTTTTCTTAACTAAATTAAACTTGTACGAACCCGTGGTATCTGTGCGGTATTTAATTGTTTTACCCTTTATTTTAGCCAATGTTACCAAGCTATTGGGTACCGGTGTTCTCGTTCCTTTTTGATAAACCACACCTTCTAATTTATAAATTGCAGCAGCCCTTACCGTATAGCTGTAAATATCATCGCTTCCCTGCCCACCCGGTCTGTTTGATGAAAAATAACCGGTTGAGTCTGTCAATATTGTATAAGCAAAATCATCCTGCGGCGAGTTCATAGGATAAGCAAGGTTTATCGGCTTATCATAACTATTACCTTTTTTTGCTGCTTTGAAGTTATCCAGGCCACCCATGCCTTTAAAGCCATCGCTTGCAAAATATAAATTTCCCTTGCTGTCAACCAATGGTGTACGCTCATTACCAAAGCTATTTACAGCTTTCAAGTTAACAGGAGTGGACCAATTTCCTTTATCGTCTCTTGTACAAGTATAAATATCCGTACCGCCCAAACCGCCCGACCTGTCTGACACAAAATATAGTGTTTTGCCATCGGGTGTAATAAAAGGATCGTCGTTCGAGAATTTGGCAACGTCGTTATATTTGAACGAAACCGGGTTAGCCCAGCTTGCCCCGCTACGTTTGGTAGAGTATATCTCCAAATTGATGGTTTTTATTTTAGCGGTATCCTTAGCCAGGCCATTATGTAATTTAGTTAGCGTAAAAAACATTTCGCTACCATCAGCTGTAAAGCTGGCCGC
>Ga0207153_1020_pt1 | contig 35250 bp, 35 predicted proteins | sample Alteio_BWMinHeat_27_FD_153580 | JGI IMG/M metagenome (GOLD analysis project Ga0207153, IMG submission 153580) | Enriched cells from forest soil in Barre Woods Harvard Forest LTER site, Petersham, Massachusetts, United States -... | ecosystem: Environmental > Terrestrial > Soil > Temperate forest >...
AACAAGTCGGGAGAAAGAGTGAGAAGACGTGGCGCCGCAACGAATCACACTTCGAGATTTTAAGCCTTTAATGGTCCGTATCATCGACCAAACAGGCCGGCTCCCGGTTTGTCGGCAAACCGGAAACTACGCCGATAGATGACGTAATATCGCGATTACATTCATTGACTAGGCTATGGAATTCTCGTCACTTTTGCACCAGGCAATACTTGAGGCCCGCAAAGGCCTTTCCGAAGGCGGCCTGCCCATCGGCTCTGTCCTTGCCGACCGCAATGGAACCATCATCGCGCACGGGCATAACCTGCGCGTGCAGACGGGAGATCCTACGGCGCACGCCGAAACCGTGTGCCTGCGCAATGCCGGCCGGCGGCGCGACTGGCCCGAGCTGACGCTGGTCAGCACACTGAGTCCGTGCATAATGTGCACGGGGACGGCGCTGCTCTACCGGATTCCTCGGGTGATCGTGGGCGAGAATCGCAACTTCATGGGCGCGGAAGATTTGTTCCGGCAAAACGGCGTAGAGGTTGTGGTGCTCGATGATGCAGAGTGCATTCGCATGATGCGCGAGTTTATTCGCGACCACGCAGATTTGTGGAATGAGGATATTGGGAAGTGATATTGCCGCATCTGTCCGTCGCGCTTCGCTCGACTGGACAGCCGAGGGCGGCTGTCCCTACATGGTCTTGCTAGTCTTTGAGCGGAACCACGGCGCTGCCGTCGCGGCAGAAGGTCGCAACTCTCTGGAGCGCGCCGCTGGCATTGGGTACGATCATGACCGGGCCGTAGCAGTAGACGGCGTGGCCGGTAGCGGCAAAGTACCAGCGTCCGCCTTTGGAATGGTGAGTGACCGCCGTGGTGGGCTGGCGCAGAGGTTGCTGCGGGGCCACGGGTGTGACCGGCAGGCTGAGCAGCAAGGCTAGGGTCAACGCCTTCATGTTTACCTGGGAGTCTCTTTCCTTTTAACTACTTACCCACAGAACGAAGCGACTGCAAATCTTCAGAACCAATCTTTACCTGCTTTGCTTCTAGATCGTGATCACTGCGCGGCGATCGTCGGACAGATCAGAAGCCGGCCGCGACGGCATCTGGAACTGTTTTTGCCTTGTCGTCTGGCTCTGGGCGCGGCGCTGCGGCATAGACTGATTCAACGGAACCTGGGCTGACGGAGTTTGGATCGATGGAACCTGGGCTGACGGAACCTGGGTCGACGGAGTCTGGGACAACGGACTTTGGGACGACGGCGCGTGTTTCGCAGGGGCCTGGTTTGACGGTTGCGCGTCAGGACCCGTCGTAGCCGGAGCAGTCTGGGTCTGGGGCTGCGCCGCTACGTTTTTCTCCGGCTGGGACCTTTTCACCGCCGAGAGTTCGGTACTGTCGCGGAACAGGTCGCGAATCAGGGTTCGCTGCGATTCAATAGTGCGGCCCTGTTCCACAATCAGCATGGTCATAAGGCCGTACGAAATTAGAAACAGCACGGTCAGCAGCGGCAACCAGCCGTAGCTCTTCTGCGCCGGTCGGTCGGCGGCAGGAGGCGGGACGGGCACGGCGTTGTCAATCGCGGTCGTCAAAGCTGCGCTCCCTTGTTTGCCCTGAAGTGGCGGGCGCAGAGAGAATTGCACCCGGCACGCCATCGGATGCGATTCAGCTAAACCATTGAAATGTAAAGAGTTAGAGGAGCGCGATTCACATCGGGGATCGGGACAAAGTGCAACTCGATGCACATAATGAGTAAGCGAGATTTGCTGGACCCGGCTTCCGTGCACGGAGAACTAGCGGCTCCTTCCCTGCGATGCAAGTGTTTGCGGAATTAATCGTTTCCCACCTTCGAGCTTTTGGTTGCATTTTCCTTCACACCATTACCTCCGTCACTATCAGGAGTCCGATCGATTTACTAACATCAAGTCGGGGATCGACCGTACGAGAATCCTTCCACAGGAAAACGCAGTTATGCGAGGTTTGCTGGTTCTTTGGTTGCTGCTCTCAGGCTGCGCGGGGATGGCGACGCCGTCTCAGGGGCAGGACTCGGCAGCTCCGGCCACGCGTAAAGTGGTGCGGAAGAGTATACCGGTCTATCCGGAAATGGCCAGACGGATGAATCTTACGGGCACGGTCAAGGTTTTCGCTGTGGTCGCACCGGACGGATCGGTGAAAGCCGTGCAACCGATGGGTGGCAGCCCCTTGCTAATTCAGGCTGCTCAGGAAGCTATTTCCACCTGGAAGTTCGCCCCGGCCAGCGCCGAGTCGAAGGAACTGATCGAACTGCACTTCAATCCGAACTAGACGAATCCGAATTAGATCGCGGCGCGCTGTTGCGCGACCTCAGTTTTTCGGCTTCCTTTGGTATCCCCTTACTTTCCCAACACCAGCTTCGCGATGGTGGAGAGCTGCATATTGGAAGTGCCTTCGTAAATCTTGCCAATTTTGGCGTCGCGCCAATACTTCTCGACGGGATAGTCTTTGGTGAACCCATAGCCGCCGTAAATCTCGACACAGAGTGATGTCACGCGCTCGGCAACCTGCGAAGCGAACAACTTGGTCATAGCCGCTTCTTTGACGAAGGGCATGCCCGCGTCTTTCATGCGCGCGCAGTTGTAAACCATAAGGCGCGCCGCGTCGATTTCAGTCGCCATTTGCGCGATCTGAAACTGAATTCCCTGAAATTCTGCGATCGCTTTACCGAACTGTTTGCGCTCCATCGCATATTTGCAGGCGTATTCCCAGGCGCCGCGCGCCAGACCGATCATTTGCGCTCCGATGCCGATGCGGCCTTCGTTCAGCGTCTCAATCGCGATCTTGTAGCCCTTGCCCGGCTCGCCCAGCACATTTTCCTTGGGCACATGGCAGTCTTCGAGGATCAGTTCGCAGGTCGAGGACGCGCGAATGCCGAGCTTGTCTTCTTTCTTTCCGACGGTGAACCCGGGGAAGTCCTTCTCGATCAGGAACGCCGTGATGCCCTTGTATCCGGCGCTGGGGTCGAGCGTGGCAAAGAGAACGAACAGGCCGGCCTCTTTGCTGTTCGTGATCCACAGCGTGCGGCCGTTGAGCACATAGTCGCTGCCTTTGAGCACGGCGCGCGTCTGCAGGCCAAAAGCATCGGAGCCGGAACCGGCTTCGCTGAGGGCGTAGGCGCCGACGGTATCGCTGGCCATCTTCGGAAGATAGCGTTTCTTCTGCGGCTCGGTACCCCAGCGCAGCAGCGCGTTGTTGACCAGCGTATTCTGCACGTCGACGACGACGCCGGCCGAGGCATCGACTCGCGACATTTCTTCGACGGCCAGGATGGCCTCAAAGAATTTGGCTCCGCCCCCGCCGTACTGCTCGGGAATCTCAATGCTCATCAGGCCAAGCTGGAAGAAATCGTGGATGAGGTCTTTGTCGAATACGCCCTTCTCGTCCATCTCCTTCACCAGCGGGCGGACTTTCTCATCGGCGAATTGGCGAATGTTGTCGCGGAAGAGAATCTCGTCCTCCGTCAGGGTCGTCAGCGGGGCTGGGAGCGCAGCTTGCAGGGCAGTTTCCGGCATGGGAACACCTTCAGCGATAGGATGGCAAACCGGTAATTTTACACCCGAGTGATGGGCGACCGCTTAGTCGCGCTTGTAGACCAGCTTGAGGGTCTCGCCCTGCAGGATGCGCTTAATCTGGCTGCGGGCGTGCACCGACCACGGGCCTGCGGTATCGAGCTTCACATAGGCCTGCCAGTGTTTGAGCGCTTTGCGAGGTTGGCGAAGCTTTTCAAAGGCCAGCGCCAGATTGTAGTGGGCGTCGGCGTAGGTAGGAGCGAGTTGGATGGCGGTCTTGTAAGTCTGAATTGCTTCCTGCACGCGTCCGGTCTCATCGAGCACGTTGCCCAGATCGAAATAGGCCAGGGCGTAGCGCGAATCGGCTTCGATGGCACGGCGGTAGTGCTTTTCGGCAAGTCCGAATTCCTGGCGATTGTAGTAAAGCGTGCCCAGATTGATGTGGGCCGCGGCGTGGCCGGGCTCGACCTCGAGCACCCGGTGGTAAGCCGCCATCGCCTCGGTTTGCGTGCTGGGATCCTCTTCCAGCGAAATGCCCTGGGCGAACCAGGCAGCGATTTCGTTCTCGTGTGGCGACGGTTCGGAGCGCGGAACTGGCGTCGCCATCACAACTTTCTCGCGCGCGGTGAAATCCATCAGGAACTGGCCGGCGATCGGCTCCAGCAGCTTGCCGTCGTGGCGGAAAGCGACACGGTGCCGGGTCGACGAAGTCCCGGCCTCCAGCAGAGGATGCTCCACGCCCGCGGCCTGCTTGCGCATGGCGTCGAGCGATTCGCGAATCACCGTGGGCCGCACGCTCATGGCGCAAAGATCGCGGACTTTTTTGATTTCGAGCAGATCGGAAAACGAGTAGCTTTCCGCAGACGTCGCCAAGCCGAGCCGCTCCCAGTTCGCCAACTGGCGCGGAGTGATGTGCAGAATCCTCAGTAAGTCGGTTCGACTGTACACGGCACCGGTATCGTACTTCTCAGACGCTCGCAGGGGTACCGCTCATTATCTTGAAGTTACCCTGGTCCGCGCAACTGTAAAGGGTGTGCAAACCTGTGGAGAACCTGGTTGATTTACATGCAGCGGAAATGGTGCAAACAGGAAATTCTTGCCATTCCGAACGAACTTTTGGTCCGTGAGGAACCCGCTTTCAGACAGCAACGGCAGCCTGATACTCCTCGTAGGTCCCCTTGAAGTCGGTGATCTTGTGGTCGCTCTCGAAGTGCCAGATGCGGGTTGCGACCTCGTCGATCAGGTCGTGGTCGTGGGTCACCAGCAGCACCGTTCCGTGATAGCGCTGCAAGGCAATGTTGAGTGCATTGATGGATTCCAGGTCAAGGTGGTTGGTGGGCTCGTCGAGCACGAGCACGTTGGGCTTTTGCAGCATGAGCTTGCAGAAAAGCAGGCGCGCGGCTTCACCGCCGGAAAGAACGGTGGTGGATTTCGTCGCTTCATCGCGGGCGAAAAGCATCTGGCCCAGAATGCCGCGCAGCTCTTCGGTGACTGCCGCTTCGTCCCATTGATGCAGCCACTCGATCGCGGTCGTGCCGGTCTCGATCAGGCTGCGATGGTCCTGAGCAAAGTAGCCGATGGACGCTTCATGTCCCCAGATCACATTGCCGGAGTCGCGAAATACGCCATCGTAGCCGCTGGTTTTGCGCAACTCGGCTTCAGGAGTCGTCGGCGAATTCGCCAGCAACGCATTCAACAGCGTAGTTTTCCCCGCCCCGTTGCGGCCCATAAGCGCAATCTTCTCGCCGCGCGTGATGCTGGCCGTGAAGTCGCGAATCACCTTCTTGTCATCGTAGGCTTTGCCGAGATGCTCGATTTCGAGGATGTGCTTGCCTGACGGCCGCTTCTGCTCGAACTTGATAAACGGCCGCGCGATGTTCGACTTCGCCAGTTCCGTAACCTGCAGCCGCTCCACTTCCTTGCGTCGCGACTGTACCTGGCTGGAGCGCGTGCCGGCGGCGAAGCGCGCGATGAATTCGTTCAGCTGCGCGATTTTCTTCTCCCGCTGTGCGTTCTGAGACTCGATCTGCGAACGCACCTGTGTCTTGGCGACCACCATATCGTCGTAGCTGCCGGTGTAGGTGATGATGGTTTGGTAGTCGATGTCGGCGATGTGGGTGCAGATACTGTTCAGGAAGTGACGGTCGTGCGATATGGCGATGACCACCCCGTCATAGACATTCAGGAATCCCTGCAGCCAGTGGATCGAATCGAGATCGAGGTTGTTCGTAGGCTCGTCGAGCAGCAGCGCCTGGGGATGACCGAACAAGGCCTGCGCCAGCAGCACGCGGACTTTCTGCCCACCCGGCAGTTCACCCATTTTGCGCGAGTGCAGCTCGTCGGCAATGTCCAGACCTTGCAGCAGGATCGCGGCGTCGCTCTCGGCCGTGTAGCCGTCTTCTTCGCCGACAATGCCTTCCAGTTCGCCGAGCTTCATGCCGTCCGCGTCGGTCATTTCCGCTTTCGCGTAGATGGCGTCGCGCTCCTGCATGGCCGCCCACAGGCGCTTGTTGCCCATGATGACGGTGTCGATCACCGAGTAAGCGTCGAAGGCAAACTGGTCCTGGCTCAGCACGCCGAGCTTGCGCGGACGAACCACTGTGCCTTTCTGAGGCTCGAGCTCGCCACTGAGCAGCTTCATGAAGGTCGACTTGCCGGCACCGTTGGGCCCGGTCAGACCGTAGCGCTTGCCCGGTGTGAACGCTGTGGAGACTTCGTCGAACAGAATTTTGGCGCCGTAGCGCATGGACACATTACTGACTGAAAGCATGATTTCGGCTTCTCTTTTTCGGTTTCGTCGCCCGGTTTCCTGCGATTTAGTTCGCTCGATTTACGTCTGGACTGCTTCAGGAACTACGAGGAATTCCGCCAGGACGGTACGCAGCTGGTACTTATAGAGTATCACGCCACGCGGCTCTCATGCCGCCCAGGGATTCAAGATGGACGCAGACAGGTCGTCAAAACGATCGACGTTGCGCGTCGCCAATGCGGCGTGCCGGGAGAGGACAATGCCGGCAATCATCGTATCGCGCAACTCTACCGGCCGGCCTCTTTTTTGCCGCAAAGCCATCAGTTCCGCCGCATGACGCGCTGCTGCCTCGTCGAACGGCGCTACCCGATGTTCGATTTTATCCAGGAAGAAAACCATCTCGGCGAGGAGAGCGTCGCGCTTTTTGCCCGCTGGCATGATCTGCAAGCCAAACTGGATTTCAAATACCGTGAGCGAGGTCGTCCAGATTGAGCTGCGCGGCTGGCGGTCAAACCACGCCAAGACCTTGCCGTCAGGATCTGGGCGCATGAGCGCCGAAATTACGTTCGAATCAAGGAGGATCACGGCTGGGGGTTACTCGTCGAAGGTAGGTGGTTTGATGGTGTAACCTCGCAGCTCTGGAATGTCGAACTTGAGGCCAGACTTGGCGAACCGCGCCGCAATTTCGCTTCCGAGTCCACCGGCGGGAGGGTCCGCCTCATTGACGGCATTGCGCAGGATTTCGCGGACTTCCTGTTCCATGCTGCGACCGTTGCGCCGGGCCCGACGCCGTAGCCGGTCGCGCACGTCGTCTTCCAGGTTCCGAACCACCAATTGGGCCATGACTTCCTCTAATCGATATCATGATATCATTTTTCCCCAGCCTCCGACAAATACCGCAATCTGATAGTTTCGGACCGGCTCAGTGCTGCGTTGCCCCGGCGCTGGCCTCGACTAGCTGCTGCACCGGGGCCGCCACCATCAGCAGAAGATCGTCGCTCCGCTTCGCGGCCTGAGCAATCAACGCAAATTGCTGCGTTTTCCACGAATCCGGCGGAGCCTGCGATTTGTCGATGTAGTCGAGTGCCTGCAGACCCGCAGTTCCCAGAGCCGACAGATTCTGAGACAAGGTCACATCGTCGCGCAGAAGAAGCGATTGGCTGAGCAAAGGATTTAGTTTGGCATCGTTGTCGCGCCAGAGCGTAAGCCAGTTCCGAATTTGCATCTCGGCGGCCTGATCTTTGTATCCGCTCTGACTGAAGGTGTGAACCAGGTCGTTGAACTGTCGCGCCACATCGCTTTCGGGATAGACCCCATCGATCATGCGGTTGAGCGGCGCATGAAAATCGATGGGGCCTCTCGCATCATCCCAGCGGTTGTAGTCTTTCACGGGTTCGACAACATCGGCGAGCACGCGGAGCGCGGAGAGATCCGCATCTCCAGCCATGCGTTGCAACATCGGCTCGCGGGCGGACCGGTGCATCAGCCTCAGCCATTCCAGGTTCAGGCTCACGGCATTCATCCGCGTATACATTGAGGCCACATCGGCAACGCTTTGCGGGGACCACAACCGTTCCGCGATTGCCGCGTTGCGCGGCCAGATGTGGGAATCGATATTTTCTGGCGTCACCCACTCGGCCCACATACACGATTCGCCGCCAAGGATTCGGCTCTTCTCTTCGGGAGTGAGAGTCGCGGCTGCATCCGTCGTCGTTTGTGCCATCGGGTCGACCGCGTAGTGCCGCGAGGCCGGCCACATCAGATCGACATAGTAGCCATACGAAAGCAGGCCACTGTAGCCTTGTTTTGCGGCCATTGCGAGCGAGGCCTGCCCCCGCCAGGACTGCACGACGATCGACTTGGGCAGATCGGGATGCAGAATCTCATCCCATCCCACCATGATCTTGTGGTTCTTGGCCACAATCTTCTGCAGGCGCTGGTTGAAGTAGGCCTGCAGGTCCTGATTATTCTTCATGCCGTGCGTGCGTTTGAATTCCTGAATCTTCGGATTCGCATCCCACTGCTTGCCGTCGACCTCGTCGCCTCCGATATGAAAGTACTGGTCGGGAAACAACTTCGCCATTTCGGCAATAAACTTTTCGAGAAACTTGTAAGTCTCTTCTCGTGTCGGATCCGTAATCGGCTCGATCCCGTCACCATCGAGTGTGTAGGGACCGGCGCCGCTCGAAAGCTTGGGATATCCCACGAACCACGACCGGCTGTGGCCGGGCATGTCAAACTCGGGGATAACGCGAATGCCGCGATCGTGCGCATAGGAGATGAAGTCGCGAATCTCCTCCTGCGTGTAGAACATCCCTTCTGACCCCATTCCCGTCAGTTTGGGGAATTGCTTGCTCTCGACGCGGAAGCCCTGGTCGTCGGAAAGATGCCAGTGCAGAACGTTCATCTTCACCGCGGCCATGCCGTCGAGGTTTCGCTTGAGCACATCGAGCGGAATGAAATGTCGGCTCACGTCGATCAGCAGGCCGCGCCAGGGAAAGCGTGGCTGATCTTTGATAGTGACCATAGGAACGGCAAATCCCGCCGGGGTGATTTGCACCAGTTGCAGAAACGTCTGCAACCCCCGGATGGCGCCGAGCGCCGTCGCCGCTTGCAGTAGCGCGTTCGAGTCAGTAACCGTCAATTCGTAGGATTCATCCTCGCCGAGTCTTTGCCCGGCCTCGCGACCATGATCGGCGTGAACCGTCAGCGTAGGAGTGGCATCGGCCTTGGGCCAAAACGAAATCCCGGTTTGTCGCGAGAGCTGCGTCTTGAACCTCTGGATCTCGCGGTCGAGCGATGCGTCATGAACGCCAGTGACCGCAACCGAGAATGAACGGTCGATTGCCAGTTGTCCGGTGCCGGTCTGCACGCTGGCCGGCATCGGCATGAGATTGAGCTGGGGTTGGGATTGAGCGACGGCGATAGCGGACAGAAACAATACGGCGATTGCACCAAGGGGAGTTCTCATAAACTCTAGCCAATTTTTATCAGGGAACCCGGTCGCGCCGAAGAAATCGCCTTCAGAATCTCCGGCGCTTTAGGCAACAGTTCTGCTAACCGGCCCGACTTTGTACGTACGAGTATGACGGTGATGTTCCGCCCTTGCAGTTTTTGTTGATGTTCGAGTCCGCGGTCAATAGTCAAAAACACCTGAAAGCCGGATTTTTCAGCCAGCTCAAGCAGTTCTCCGTTCTTTGTTCCGGAAAATCCTTCCTGCGGTACGGTCCGGCATTCATGCCCCGGAAGGCTTCTCCCGAGTTTTCGCGGAACGCACTCGTCGAGCAGCACTCTCATCCCAACTCGCTGACGAGAAGGGTCTTGGCGTATTCCAGGGCGCGGATCGCAGCGTCGCGAGTAACGGTTGGAAAGTCGTCGAGAAACTCATCGAGCGTGTCGCCCCCTTCCACATAGTCAAGCAAAGTCTGGAAAGGGACCCTGGTGCCGCGAAAGACGGGCGTCCCACTGAGGATGTCAGGATCGCGCACGATGCCATGATCGTTGGAAGTCATATCCGACGCTCACGGACAGTTTACTCTGAGGACCTCCCCAGCACCACTTGGGATTCTTCACGGTGGTAACTAATTGGAACACTAACCCTGGTATGCCACCGAGCTTCGGGGAGTCAGTGCCCGCCGCCCAGTTCGCGCACAATCCCGCCCACGAACTGCTTGGCGTCGCCGAAAAGCATCAGGTTGTTCTCAAGGTAATAGAGCGGGTTATCGATGCCCGCGAAACCAGGATTCATGCTGCGCTTGATCACCATCACCGTGTGGGCTTTGTCGACGTCAAGGATGGGCATGCCGAAGATGGGGCTGGAGTGGTCGGTACGGGCGGCCGGGTTGGTCACGTCATTCGCGCCGATGACGAGAGCCACATCGGTCTGCGGAAAGTCGCCGTTGATTTCTTCCATTTCGATGAGCCGGTCGTAGGGAATGTCGGCTTCAGCCAGCAGAACGTTCATGTGACCGGGCATGCGCCCGGCGACAGGATGGATGGCGAAGCGAACCTCGACTCCTTTTTTGGTCAGCGCGTCGTAGAGTTCGCGCACTTTGTGCTGCGCCTGCGCGACAGCCATGCCGTAGCCCGGCACCACCACGACTTTGTTCGCGGCAGACAGAATCGCCGCTGCCTCTTCGGGCGTGGCGCTGCGCACCTGCCGCGCTTCCTGTCCTGCAGCTGCGGATGCCTGCACCTGGCCGAACGCTCCGAAGAGCACATTGGTGAACGACCGGTTCATCGCTTTGCACATGATGACGGAAAGAATTAAGCCCGACGATCCGTCAAGCGCGCCCGCGATGATGAGCAGTTTCGAGTTCAGCACGAAGCCCATGGCCGCCGCCGACAAGCCGGCATAGGAGTTCAACAGTGAGATGACAGTCGGCATGTCAGCGCCGCCAATCGGGATCACGAGAAAAACTCCGAAGAGGAGCGCGATGCCCACAATCACCGGAAAGAACTGTTTCGCCTCGGGATTGAGAATGAGATAAATCGCGAGCCCGATGGCAACGCCGAACAAGAGCAGGTTGACGACGTTCTGGCCCTTATACGTAATCGGGCGCTGCGGCAAGACTTCCTGCAGCTTGCCCGCAGCGATCAAGCTGCCGGTGAACGTCAGGCCCCCAAGGATGACCTCAAGGAACAGCACGGACAACCCGAACTTCGAATGGGTCTGTGTTCCCAGATAGAACTCAGCCGTGCCCACGAGCGTCACGCAGAGCGCGCCGAAGGCGTGACTGAGCGCGGTCCGTTGCGGGACCGCGGTCATCTGCACCATGCCCAGCGGGATGCCGATTCCGGAGCCCAGAACCAGCGCAATGATGATCCACTTATAGTCGACGATGCCGTGGCGCATCAGCGTGCCGCCGATCGCCAGCACCATCCCGATTTCGCCGGCCAGAATGCCGTGGCGGGCGGTGGCGGGCGAACTCATCCACTTCAGCGACAGAATGAAGAGCGCGCTGGCGACGAGGTAAATGACTTCGATCAGGTATTGGCTTCCGGCAAACTCGGTCGGCATAGATAGTGGCTTTAAGAACTATTTCGTCGGACGGCTGCTCTTGAACATGCGCAGCATGCGATCGGTGATGAAAAATCCGCCGACCACGTTGCTGGTGGCGGCAACAATGGCGATCACGCCCAGCACCGTCGCGAATGTGCTCTTTTTCTCGCCTACAAGAACGATCGCGCCTACTACCGCGATAGCGTCGAGGGCATTGGTCAGCGACATGAGCGGCGTGTGCAGCAGCGGCGAAACGTGACGGATCACTTCGAAGCCAATAAAGCACGCCAGCATAAAAATAAACAGCGCGTCGATGATGTTGGAACCCATAGAACCCCCAGTTCTCCAGTTACTGTCATCCTGAGCGTAGTGGCTTCTCCGCGAAAGCGGAGGAGCTACGCAGTCGAAGGATCCCTACCTGTGACAGGAACGTCCGATATTAGGTAGAGATCCTTCGACTGCGCAAGAGTTCGCTGCGCGAACTCCACTCAGGATGACAATACATAACGCAAACGACCTCGACTCGACTTATCACCCGGCCGGCGCCAGCGCCGGCATCTTGAAAAACTCCCGCACCCGCGCGTTCACGACTTCCCCGCCGTGGGTGACCATGGTCTCGCGGACGATTTCATCCTGCAGATTCAGCTGCAGCTTGCCATCCTTCACCATATAGGTCAGGTATGCGGTCACGTTGCGAGCATACATCTGGCTGGCGTGATAAGGCACACTGCTGGCCAGGTTGATGGCGCCGATGATGGTGACGCCGTACTCTTTCACCGTTTTTCCCGTCTGCGTCAACTCGCAATTCCCGCCGCGCTCAGCCGCGAGATCGACGATCACCGAGCCTGGAGCCATTCCTTTCACCATGTCCGCCGTAATCAGCACCGGCGATTTCTTGCCGGGAATGACCGCTGCCGTGATGACAATGTCACTCTCGCCGACCACGCGAGTCAGCAACTCGCGTTGCCGGGCGTAGAACGTTTCGTCCTGCGCCGTGCCGTATCCGCGGGCATCCTGCGCGTCTTTGGCTTCGATCGGCAGTTCGACGAAACGCCCGCCCAGGCTCTGCACCTGCTCTTTGGCTGCGGGACGCATGTCGTATGCCGAAGTCACAGCTCCCAGACGGCGAGCTGTCGAAATCGCCTGCAGACCCGCCACTCCCGCGCCAATCACAAACACCCGTGCCGGCGTAATTGTTCCCGCGGCCGTGGTCATCATGGGAAAGATGCGCGGTGAGGTTTCGGCCGCCAGCAACACGGCCTTATAACCGCAGCAAGTGGCCATGGAAGAGAGCGCGTCCATGCTCTGCGCGCGGGTGGTGCGCGGCATGAACTCTACGGAAAGAGCGGTGACGCCGGCCTGGGCAAGTTGCTGCACAACTTCGGCCGAACCGAAGGGCCGCAGGAATCCGACAAGAACCTGGCCGCGGCGCATCAGCGGCAGGTCGGCCTTGCCGGTTACGTCGTTCGATCCATAGCAGAGCACCTGCACCACAATGTCTGCCATGCCGAATACGGCTGCGCGATCAGGGACGATCTTCGCGCCTTTTTCTACATACGCCGCGTCCGGATAGCCGGCTTGCAGTCCGGCCCCAGCTTCGACGACAACTTCAAGCCCTGCCTTGATGAGATTCGGAATCACGACGGGAACCAGGGCAACGCGATCTTCCCCGGGATAGCTTTCTTTCGGAACTCCAACGATCACGCGGCTAGCATCCTTTCAGGCCCATCCGATTCATGCCGATCAGATTCATCGCGACCAAGCCGCCATCATTTCAGGAAACGCTTTCGTAATCTGTGACGCGCGTCACCAAGACCCGTGAGCGGACTGAAAACAGTAACAGATCACGAAACGAACGGGAAGATGGAGCCGGTAGACTCGAACCTAAGCGGGCCTGACAGCCCCAATTTGGGCAAGATGATGGTCCAGGTGGGTGAGGTAGTCTGTGGCCAGAAAGCGGAGAGTGACAGGCCGATCGCTGCCGATTCGGCAGGGAGTATCCAACTTGCTTTCTGGCAAGCGCGCGATCACGTGAGCAAGATAGCGGTTGTAAGTCGCCCATAACGAGATGAGCAGAGGCCAATCTGCTTCCTGCGGCGCCTGCACGCGAATGTTTCCTGCCTGATCGTAGCCGGGAAACTCGAGCGCCGGTTGCAGCGAGGCGCGCACGAATCGCTGATGATTGTTGGACGCCGAATCGATCAGATGCGCAATCACCTCTTTGCGCGACCATCCGCCGGGCAACGCAGACTGAATGCTTGCGGTGGCGCTCACCGCGCGCAAGCGGGGCTCGGCAAAATCGATTGCAGATAGAAGCTGCTCACTCAGTTCTTTCATCTTCCCTCCATTTTTCTCCGTCATCGTTGCGCGACAACTCTATTCTGACCGCGCACCACCGAACCGAAAGTGCCACACCCGCGCCGCGCCGATCAGGTTTGCGTCTTCTCCCAGCGAAGCCAACATCAGTTCGGCTTTGTCCGCAGGAACAAACCGGCAGCCGCTGCGAATCACCTCACGAATGCGATCGAGAAACAGCGGTGCGCTCTTCATTACGCTGCCGCTCAGCACGATCGCATCGGGCGTAAACAAGTTGATCAAATTGGCCAGCCCCAGGCCGAGATAGTAGCTCTCGTGCTCGACCGCCCTGCGCGCGAGTTCATCGCCGGCGGCGGCCAACTCGCAAATGCGCTTGGCAGTGATGCCATCGCGCTGCCGACTGTCGCCCGAAGCGTTTCGTTCGAACCACGCCACCATCGCCGGACCTGTGGCCAACGATTCCCAACATCCGTGAAATCCGCAGGTGCACTGCGGCCCAGCGGGATCGATCACTTGATGCCCGACTTCCGGATGAGCACCATCCACGCCGCGGTAAAGTTGCCCATCGAGAATAATGCCGCCGCCGATTCCCGTACCCACGGTCACATAGATGAGCCGCGAACGATTGCGCCCCGCTCCCCATCCCGCTTCGCCGAGCGCTGCCGCGTCGCCGTCATTCTCCAGCGCAGCACGAACGTTAAAAGTCCGTTCCAGATCGCGAACCGGACTCTTGCCGCGCCAACCCGGCAGAAAATCTACATCGCCGAACTCCCCTTTGATGGGATCGACCGGACCCGTCGAGCCGATGCCAATGCCAGTCACTTCCACGCCGGCTTCGAGCGCGGTCTCACGCAGCATGCGCGAAATCGCCTCAATGCTTCTTGCATAGTCATTGGGATTGGTTGCAGCTTCGGTCCTGGCCAGCACCTTGCCGTCGCCATCGACTATGCCCACCGCAATCTTCGTTCCCCCAATATCGACGGCGCCGATCGTCATCGTTCTCCGTTTCTTGCCCGTAGGTCTCGAAATATCCGACTCAGAACTCCGGCTTCGCCGCCTTCGCGTCTTCGAGCGTAACCCGCCGCTTGGTTTTATACGACAGATTCGCCATATGTACGGCAATGGCCGAGCGATAGCCGATCTCCGGCGGAGCGTTTGGAACGGCGCGGCTGCGCACGCACTCGATCCAGTTTTTCATGTGGTCCTGGTCGTGAGTCTTCCCTTTGGTGTCTTCGCCTTCCGACCGGTTCGTTCTTTCCGGCCAATATTGCAGCGCTTCGTCGAAATGGTGCTCGATGGTTCCATCGCTGCCCAGGATGCGGTCGCCCAGCCCGTAGCGCTTGTTGCTGAAGGTGGACTGCCAGGTCACGACCACGTCTTTCGGGAAGTCGAAAGTGACCGCAATCGTGTCGGGTACTTCGCGGACATCTTTTTCCGAGAAGACTCCGCCCGACATGTACGCCGCTGACGGTTCGGGCAGATCGAGCGCGCGCATGATCCAGGCGATCTGGTGAACCATGTTTTCCGCGCAATTGCCCCCGGAAAATTCCCAGAACAACCGCCAGTTGATCAGCCGGAAGGGATCAAACGTCCGGTCGGGGCGGCCGTTGAGAAATGCGCCCCAGTTCACGTTCTGCGCGGTACAATCCGACGGAACCTGCCGCACCCACTGGCCTTTGCCATGCGGAGTGTTGCGGCTCATCCACGATTCGACTTGGGTTATTTTGCCGAGCCACCCATCGGCAATCCACTGCTTGGCGTCGCCAAGAGAGCCTGAACTCTGATGCTGCAATCCGATCTGCACCACTCGGTTTGAGGCCTTCGCCGCGGCGAGGCATTGGTCGGCCTCCGCAATCGACCAGGTCATCGTCTTTTCGGCGTAGAGATCCTTGCCCGCGGCCAGCGTATCCAGGAAATGCCGCGCGTGCGTGTGCAACGGGCTGGCGACAATCACAGCGTCGATGTCTTTCATATCGAGCAAGCGGCGGTGGTCGTCGAAAGTCTGAATTCCAGATACCTTGCTCTTCGCCTCATCACGCCGCCGGCTGTACACGTCCGCCATAGCCACAAGCTCGACGCCGTGCACGCCACGCACCTGCCCCAGCAAATCGTTGCCACGATCGCCCACACCGATCATGCCCACCCGCACGCGGTCATTCGCGCCCAGCACGGTCGATGACGGACAGGCCAGAACAGCCGCCGTTCCCAGCGCGGCCTGCTTCAAGAAAGTCCGCCTTGTCTGGTCAGTCATGAACACTCCTACTCGTCGTAGTTGTTGATGTTTTCATTGTTGATTGATGATTTTTGATTGTTGATTGAAAAGCTCAGGTCCAGGCAATTCCCATACGGTTTTCAATCAACAATCAACAATCAACAATGGGCTTTACGCCCCCGCCTGCTGCAGAAGCTTCTTCATGCCCGCCCAACTCTTGCGCGAGCATTCTTCCGGCGACCCTCCGCCGTTCCAGTGGGCTTCGAGACTCACGGCGAAATGGTAGCCGTCGCGCTTGAGAGCCTTGAACTGTCCAGCCCAGTCGATGATGCCTCCGCCCATGGGCCCCCAGTTATAACCTTTGCCCTTCTTGACCGCATCTTTGCAATGGCAATGCCCGATGCGGTCCTTGGGGAACAGATTGTAGCCATCAGGAAAGGGAATTTCGCCGCTGGCGGCGGCGTTGCCCGGATCCCAATTCAGCATAAAGTACGGAGATTTCACCGCATCAAGAACCTTCGCCGCTTCCGCACCAGTGGCCGTGTTGTTCGATGAATCGTTTTCCAATACCAGAGTAATCCCCTGCTGTCCTGCTTTGTCTGCCGCCTGCCTCAATCTCTCATTGATCGCAGCGCGGTACGGAGCCTGATCCTCCAGTCGCCAAAAGTCGAAGCAGCGCACCCGATCCGTCTGGAACACTTTGGCCATGGCGATCGCGCGTTCCAGTACTTCATCCTGTTGACGGAAACCAAAGTTGGCGCGGAAGTCGTTGGGCGTGCTGTATTTCGAAGTCGGCGCGCCCTCCCAATCCACCTTGAAGAGCGGGCTGGCGATGTCGGTCACCTTAAGCTGGTACTTGGCCAGAACACGTTGCGCCTCGGCGACCTCTTTCTCGTCGAGGCTGACGATGTTCTTTTTCCACATGCTGCGCAGCTCGATCCATCCCATGCCAAATTCGCGCGACGCCACTTCGCAGGCCCGGCCGAAGTCCTGCGAGATTTCATCGTTGATGACGGAAATGCGAAAGGGCGAAGCAGAATCTGAGGACGATGCCAAGCCTGAGGCGGCCCTGGCCGCCGCCAGAGCGGCCATCCCTGCTAGAAATTCACGACGCGCGATCTGGACGGGCATTAAGAGCTTCCTTGTTAGTCGTTGACGCACGGAAAGACGACGCCAACAATCTACCACCATGGGAACGAAGGTAACCAACAAGGAGGTTACTGGAAGGCGAAGCGCAGACAGAAGGCCGGCGGGGCTGGGGAATATGCGACCGAGAGATATTCGCGCGCAAAACAAAACGCCCCAGACTCAATTTGAGTCCTGGGCGTCTGTTGATCAGCCCTCCCCCAAGTGCTGCTCGAAGACAACTCTACCTCTGCCCCCAAATCCGGTAAATGGCTCTGGTGTGCCATGCCTGGCACGAACGTGGTAGGTAGAAACACTGAGCAGCTTAAGGTTACAGAGGATGATTTAGAACGTCGAAAACCAGCCCCGTATTGCCAATACTGAGAGTCAGCACATAGCTGTCGCCCAGCGTACTTGCCGCCGCGTCCAGCGCCCGGATCTGGTAGTTCAATGCCCGCGCCCCGGCCAGGCCGGACGTATCGAAGCTGGCCGCATAAACATCGGCGTCCAGGTTGTTCAACTCGGCATGGGCCGCAACGGCGGTCCAACTCCAATTCTCGCCCGACCCCGTATAGCGCATCAGCTGCACACCGCTCGCGCCGGCCTGCAGCAGATACTCCGCCCCCACCGCGATCCCGCCGCCGTGGTAGCCGGTGGCGGCGTTCTGGTCGGTATCGAAAAACACCTGCCACTGCGCTCCCACCCGTGAACTCCACCTCACCGACACTCGCCCGCGCTGGGGCAAAAAGTTCGCATCCAGCGAATCTGGCCATGCCGTCGCAAACGGAGCCTGCACCGGCTGGTTCTCTGCCGCCGACGCCTCAGCCGCCCAGAACGCGGGAGCGCTATCGTAGGGATTGTCGCCCGCCTCGTTCGTCAAATAGACCCAGCCCGCGTTGCGCTGGCGGGCCAGCGCGAGCACCGTATTCAGCTGGTCCGCCTTCATGCCGTACACGATGTGCCAGAAGCGATCCGGGGGATACTTATGCACCCACGGAAAGTCCACATAGTTTGCCTGATAGCTCCACAGCCCCAGAGACTCCCAATTCATCAGGATATTCGTGATGCCCATCCAGCAGTCGCTGGGACTGTAGGTGCCGGGATTCAGCACCGTAATCCGCGCCCCGCTTTTTTGTCGCACGTAGTTGGTCAGTTCCTGGTAGTAGAGAAACTCTGTGCCAGAGAAAGCATTACTCGCGTTGCAATCGGTCGGCACCTCGTCCAAGAACATGCCGTCAATGAGGTAGTTGCGGTAGACGGCGTCGATCTTGCTGCGCACCACTTTCGGGTCGCGCGTACCATAGCCCGTGTAGGTATAGCCGATAACCTGAATCCCTTTTTTGCGGGTCTCCCGGATCGCCTGATCCACACTGTAGTAGTAGTTTTCGTCATCCCCGTTATTCAGATTGACGATCATGATTCCGACCGCCTGCGCGCCCGGCGCTTCCCAGCCCGTCCATTGCGGCGATCCCGGGTCTTGATACGAAGGCGCACCCAAGCGCACTTGCGCGGTCACTGACGCCGCATACATAGCAAAAAGCGCGCTGACGACCAGTCTGCGAATGCAGCGGGATGACATGGGCAATTCTCCTTGCCGCGCAGTATCGCACATCCGAAGCGGCTCTTAAGGACTAACTTAGGCTTGGAGATGGCGTTCACTATGGATGGAGCTGGCGAGCGGACTTGAATCGCTGATCTGCCGATTACGAAGTTAGCAGGCACTACCCCGCCCCGTTTAGATTCAGCGTGATACGGCCCGCCCAGCAGTGTTGAATGGGGACGTTCGGCCTTGGTGGTTTTGTGCGCCAGGTTTTACTTCGGGTTCGCCCAGCGTGCGGTCACTCGCAACGCCTCAAGTTCGGCATACGTCACGGGCGGGGGCGAGAAGGACATCAAATCCTCGGTCGTGGTCACCACCAAGCGCTCGACTTGCTGAAACAAAGTGACGGCAGCCATCAGCGTGACGAGCACACTCCCGACCTTCTTCCAAGAGGTTTTACGACGACGTTTCCGTTCGTGCGTCATCCCCCGATTCTACACCCGGTCACCTGCATCCCGCGCGTGCGACGCGTCGCCGGGGGCAGGATGTCTACCGCTTACGAGCCACTCTCAATCAGTTTGTTAATCGCAGCCACGTGTTGGTCGGAGGGTCTACTGCAATACTCAAGCTCGACTTCGGGAAGCCAAGCCTCGAAAATCGGTCCCACGTCGCGGAAGCGTGGGTCTTGCCGAAAGTGGCATTCGGTCCAGTCTCGCCGCACCCTGATGTCCTCAATCGTTCCCATCCGGGAATTGGGGGCTATCTTCAATCGGACATAGTCGCCCTTCGCAAACATTCCTGAAATTCTATCACCTACAGGGCGGCCGCGAGTTGTCCGGAGTCGCCGCACGGCGTACAGTGGCGGCCTTGGGGGGAATTATGAGACGCTTCGTGGTTCTGGTCTGCGCTGTCATCTCCACATCGGTCACGGGACAGGTCGAACACGCACCAACCGTCGAACAGTGTCAAGCCGACCAGCGGCTGTGGCTTTCAAAACTCGAAGTCCTTCCTCCTGACTCAAATCTTCCGGCATTCACTACCTTGCAGCAGTGGTCAATTGAGATGGGCGATTGTAAGGAAGTTGACCCTAAGAATGTGTGGACGTACTTCAATGTTCAGGCTGAATCAAACAACATTCAGGCAGCCCGCATGCTTCGATTCCTCAGCCGTCAGCATCTATGGGATAAATTCCTCGAAGAAGACGCAGGAGGGAGGCGTTGACTGCCTCGCCGCAGGCAGCGGTTCACTCGCAGAAGCATTACATCAAGCTGAAGTCCGCGAAAGAGGGTCGAGCGGCCATGAACAAACTGGAAAAGCGATCGCAAAAAGCGGGCCTGTAATGGGCCGCAAAAAATAGCGGGTCTGCTCGAGACTCGCGCAAACCCGCATGGATACAAGCGATTTCTGGAGCCGACGAGCGGACTTGAACCGCTGACCTGCCGATTACGAAGCCCAGCGGTATCGAGCATTTTCAAGCACTTCGGAGACGAATCGAGAATGATGCCGTCTTGTCGAATCAGTTGGTTACAGCGGGGATGGGATAGACCTATCCTAGGATAAGAGTGGCTGTCGGCTAGTCGTCGTGGTAACTCTCGTAGACATTCTCCGGCAGTTCTCCAGTGACCGCGTAGCATCGTGGCCCAGCATCGGGAATCTTACCCAGCACAATCAGATGGAAGTGCGGTGGGAGTTGTTCCAGTTCGCCTTCCGGGTCGTACCAGTGCCTTCCACAGTCCGCGCCATCACAATCAACAGCCGCTTCGATGCGAACGCAAATATCCTCTGATTTCCTGACGCTCCGTAGACATGGCGCTGTTCAGTTACGGTGCACGAATTTCATTCTCGGACGGTCAGACTTGTCCGTGAATCGCATACAACGCTCCACGGATGACCTTGGGCCACGTCGCGCGAGCCTCACGAGCAATCGTCAACTGCTCCTCGTGTCAGCATGCCCGTCTCAAGTTTTGCACGTCGCAGCTTCTCTTCCCCCGTCACCGATGTGTAGTTCTCGGGTTCTGCTTTTCGACGTGGCTCTGCGACAGCGACCTGATGGTTGACGGCGAGCGCCGCGCGGCAGAATCGCAACAGCGGACTGGTATCGATTCTTGCTTTTTCGATGACATCGTTCAACTGGCGGAACGTAGAATAGTTTCTCAACCACTGAGCGTAATCGTTGTAGTGCAGACCGACGCCCTCGCAGACGCGTGATGCCTGTGCTGGAGTCAGTTCTTGGACGGCGCGAATCGCTGTCTGTTCCTTCTTCTCGACATGGCGCAGCAGAAAATCGATGACGGCGGTCAGCGTCTCACACTGCTGACGGGTCTTCTCGTGCTCTGGGTCTGGCACTGTCACGGTCGTCACTCGATTCGCCACTTGGCGTAGGTCCGCCATCTGCGCTTCGAGTTCCGCGATCTGAGCGGTGTCAGTTGCGTGCTGTGCGGTGAGCGCGGCGTTCTCTTCAGTGACACTCGACTGCTTGTCTTCGGCGTCCATTTCTGCCAGCTTGAGGAGGACCTCACTCTGGCGAAGTAGGGCATCGACTTTCTTGGCAGGTTTTTGATGTGGATCTTCAGCAACCTTGCCAAGCCTTGTGACTACATCCTGAAGTTGCCGTCTGACCGACTTTCTGCGATACCGCTTCTCCGTCGCAGTGTCCAGCTCGCTTCGCGCGGCGTCCTGCGCCTCGTTGTCGCTGCGTTCGGTGTCGGGACTCTGCGCCTCGTGTTCGTTTGGTTCGCTCATTACTGCGCCTCCGATGTATTCTGTACACTCTTGCCAAGCACGCGCATTTGCCATTAGAACGACGTTTGCGCTCAGGATTACCCGAACCACTAGAGACGTGATTTTTGGTTGTTTTTGCCCTGTGGAATCAGTAACCTCTGGCGGGTCCAAACGCTATTGGCATCGTCTTCTAAAGCCTTTTCAGCCATTCCACCTTTTCAGATAGGAAATCGCCTTCAACAGCCGCTCCACGGACTCCTCAAACATCCCCAGGGCCGTGTTGCGGGACTGGCAAAGTAGTTGCCGCAATTCGCCCGTCTCGTGATTATGGTCAACGTGAGGATGAGTCAACGGCTGGTTGCATCGACGATTTGAAACGCGAGGATGCTGCACATCTTCGGAAGCAAGAAATGCACTTCAGGTACAATCACTCGTTTCACCTTTTTCATCGCGCCTCCACCGTTGCTAATTCCTGCTTCAATCGAGCGATAACGCCCCGCTGATCTTCAGCGGAGCGATTCCAACCGCAGTCTTCCCCCATCGTTTTCAAGCTGTTCGTAGCGGCGTTCTCATACTCTGTGAGCTTTTGAGTGGCGGCGAGAATGCGAGTTCCGAGCTGGGCTTTCACCGCATGCAATCCTGCATGTGGCGAAGATGGCGTCTTTTCAATCACTTGATCCGCATGCAGATTTGCATCAGATGACTGCTCTCTATCAACTGTTAACCATATATCTGCGGTACTTACAGGTATATCTATAGGGTTATTAGTACTGAGTACTGTATGTGATGCATTTCTGCATGCGGTTGCTGACCCTGTCTTTTCAATAACTTCATCCGTATGCATTTTTGCATGCGGTGACTTCATTTGAGCTTCAAACGAGTCATCCGAAGGTGGCTCGGTCGGCTGAACGACGACACTGGTGAACAAACCTGTGGCTTCGCTGCGGCGTGTTGGGCGCACAAGGACAACTGCTTCGTGCTCGATGAGCACGGCAAGTCGGCGACTGATAGTCGATTGATCGACGCCAAAGTGTTTTGCGGCTGCGATCTGAAAGTCATAATACTGTTCGTCAGGCAGCACTCGGCTCCGCTTCCAGTAGAATTTCCAGAGACGGTAATGAGCGTCTTTCAACTTGTGGGGGCGCGAAGTCCTTGGGCGTGCCCGCTTGACCTTCGCATTGCGAGAAAGTTTCATTGTCATAATCAGCCTTTCTAATTTTGCTTCAGTGCGAGAACGACCGTGGCGAGATCATTGCCATCGAGCGATTGAATGAGATCGTTCTGAGATTTCGTTGTTCTAAAGCCTGTCATCTGCGTGTACTCGCGCAAGGCTCGCACTTTATCGAGTACGTCATTAGCTCTCGCGCTCATTGTCCTCGTCATAATCTCTCCTTCAGTATTTTGTTGAGTCGATTGAGAGCGATTCGCGCCATTTCTTCACCTGTTGTGTGCTTCGTGACCATGCGCCGATAATCTCTCGCAATCGGTGCAGCGTTGGCGAAGATATATGCTTTCGCTCGTGGCGTTATATCCGCACGATCACCTTCAAGGAAACCTAGAGCGGTGAATGCTGGGGCGTATTCAGATCGTTCGAGAACAGTCATAGTCAGTCAGTCCCTCTCTGCGGCGGTGCAGTCGGTACGCCGCGATGCAGGCGCACTGCTCGCCTGGATGTTGCTTCATTGCTTGGGATATTCGCGCCCTCAGGATGACGGCGACTAGGTTGGACGTTCACGCCGCGAGGGACTCAGCGGGCGGTGTTGCATGAGGGGAAAGAACCCTTATTCTCCCCTATTAAAATCATAGCAAACGCAGGGGCGAAAGTCAAGCGAAATAGCGCTAGAACCCGCGTAAATATGGGCGTTCCGCTTACGGCGAGCCGACAGTGTATCTGATACACAAAGAATTTATAGTACCGGGGGGTGTCATTTTTCGGGCAGCTTTTCCCAGACACTCCGCGCCTAATAGCTGACCAGATTTCCGAATCGTGTTACATCGTAGCGCCAGATCGCTGCGCCGCGCGGATCGCTGCGTCCCTGCTGAGCCAAGCTGCGCGGCTCCGCGCGGAGGGAGGGGGCGCTCCCGGCGGTGCCCTTCGAGCCGGAGGAGGTGACACCCTATTTTCAGGACTTAGCCCGCGCGTGGTGCGCTGCGTTCCCCTAATCCTGCTGCACGGATCGCAGCGGGGCAGAGCAGCAACGCCCGCAGTGCGCCGAACGGGGCTCGCTACCGTGCAAAATGCTGTCGCTAACCTGAGGTGAAAACAGGCGTTGACATGCCGATAACGAGACAGCAGGTCACCTTTAACTTATTGATAAAGCGCAGCGTTGCAGAGTGCTATCCCATCGCTTATCCCATTCGAGAAAAATCTCATAATGAGACTGCACTTGCAGAATCTGCGAGGAGAACGCTGGGCGTGGGCACAAGCGAACTCTCATAATGCCGCGCCACCACCCGCACATGCAATCCCCGCCATCGTCATTTGCACGTGATTGATCGTGCGCACTCACTGAACTGAAAACGCAATCAGCCATCACGAAATGTGTGGCCGCAGCTTTGGCTGATTGTTCTCGATAAAGAACTCTCCGTTGCATTCCTCGCACGTCCCCCGCTTCAAGAGAATAAAATCCATCGGGGTTTCGACTCCTGTAAGTTGCTCGCAAAGAGGGCCGGTAAAGACCTTCCGCTGCATCACAGGGAGTTCGGCATCATTAGACATTTGTTTCCTCTGTGGGCAAGTGAACGTCTTACCTTAGTTCTAGAACTAAACGCATCCAGGCATACTACTCGATTGACAATTCCTGTCGGCGCGGAGAGGCTGCGACGAAGTAAGGAGCTTCCACTATGAAGATGGTTTTCCTTGTCGGAGTCCTACCGGTGGTGGTGGGAGTGCTGTCTTTCGTTGTACCGATTCCTCAGCGCGAGGACCACAGCGTGAAAATCGGAGATGCCAAATTCGGCGTGCAGACTGAGAATAGCGAGAAACTCACACCCGTGGTAGGTATCGTCCTTGTGGCTGGGGGTGTCGTCGCCATGATTCTCGGATCGCGCAAGACTTAACTGCTCGCTTGGGGTTCATCCCTGGGCCGGGAAGGACGTACTTCGTTGCGACACTAGGCTCCGCTGCGTTCTGTAGTTTTGCTGCGATCTGGGAAGATCAACCGCCCACGGGTGCCAAGCACTGGGGCAAAACTACAGAACGCAGCATCAGCCTTGGCCCGCTTTCTGTCAGAGTGCTAAGATTTGTCTGCCGGAGTTGGGATTTCCCAAGTCTTATGCCAATCGGTGTCGGCATGGGGAACTTGGTGAGGGGGTTCCTCCTCCGGTTGGGCGGGAGAACGTCACGGCTATTCAGAATTGACAGAGATTCCCCAAGCCTTGAGTAGCCATTCAGGGATGTAGCACTTGTTCCGGTTGGCCTCACACCATCGTCGCAGTTTTTGTGAGTCAGCATACATTGGCGCGGTCAGGCCCAACTCGCGTGCCCGTTTCTCGAACGCGGTCGGCAGTGCCGAAGGCGTTCTGGCATATCGTCCGGCTTGCCCAGTTCGAACTTTTGAATTCTCTTTGGGCATTCATTCAGTTTGAGATTTCCTTCGTTTGGAATCTTGGCAGAAGAAAAACCCTGACTCCTGCGGTTGTCGGGCAGCTTAGGAGTCAGGGCTGGTCAGTACCCCATCGTTGGAAAGCAATGCTAGGCGCGGATACCCGGCGATAGCAAGAAGCCTTTCGGCTCTATTCGGGACTCCAGTTTCTGAACTCCATTAGCCCGTCGAATGTTCGCCGGGATCACCTTGCGAGTGGACGGCACTAAAATGGGCGTCGAATTGCACCTGCAGAGACCGTTGATACTCTTCGCGGTTGGGCCGATGGCTTGAGCCTTTCGCCCTGAAGCTGACGCCAACACAAACAGAGCAAGTAGCCTCTACCGGAATATCAGCCAACCATTTCGTCACCCGGATAGTTGGCTTCGTAATCGGCGCTACTTTCTAAAGTACATCCAGGCCGCCAACACCAACAAGGCAATTGTCGAAATCCAAAGAGAAGAATCGCTCATTCCTGTTTTCTTCGCCATGAGCCAATTTTAAAGCCTGAGCATCGGGTCAGCAAAAGGCCGAACCCTAAATCGATTGTGTGGCGACGCCTATTGGTTTTAAGCCTGATCAATACTGCTCAGACCCTTGTTCCGCAAGAGACTACCGTAGGACCGTCTCTTCCCAGGAGTCACCATGTCCCACGAAACCACACTGCGCTATCTGTAGACAACCTGTAAACCTCCAGGAAAGCAAAACTGATGAACACGGGCGTGCGGTCCACGAAAATTGCTACATCTGGACAGTCGAATTGAAGAAACCGAGAGCCCCAATGGACGCCCGTCCACCATCGCCGAGGTTCTGAGCTTCTCGACTATGCCACTTGAGTTGAAGGGGGCTTTGCCCTGTCAATCGCAGAAACCAGCTTCTTTGACAAAATCGCCAGTAACCACCCAACCTGTTTCACCTCCGCTTTCCGGTCGTTAGATCGCTCCTGGGCGCTGCTTTCGTGTCGTATCGGTTTCGAGCGCTGACATAGAGTCACGAGTCTTGTCCTTTTCTCGAGCAGTTGCGCTTGCACAACGATGATCGCGATACTTCTCCCACAAGTAGTCACCAGCCCGCTGCGAGTCTCTCAGTAGTTCCGAAGGCGTAAAGAACTTCAACCGACAGCACGCACAAACAGCGACGACAGGCGTCTTTCCACTGTACTTGAGAATCGAGAATCCGATTTCGTCCGTCATGGAAATGTCGGAGAGCGAAAGAAGTTTGCCACAACGACAAGAGTGTAGGCCAGCATTCCCACGACAGCACGACCGACGTTCGCACGCGAAGGTGATTTCAACTTCACTTGGGGCTTCTATCGTGACTTCGAGTTGACCATTCTCGTGCCCGTAGTCACGAATCATTTCGACGGAATTGCACCGACTGTCGGAGGAACGGGTTTGGGAGACACGATGGCTCTGGTGAAGTACCGCTTTTATCGACGAGATTCACAACGAGGGACGACGCAGGCTTCTGTCCCCGCTGGCCCGAAACTTCCGACGGGTCGAACGGATTTGAAGGGCACGAACGGCGTTCTGCTGCCTGCCACTCTGCAACCCGGTTCGGGTTCAACTGATTTGTTCGTCGGAGCGAATTGGACTTACACCGGACTCTTCAATCTCAGGCGTCTCGTCGCCGATGAAGATTCCACTCGCTCATTCGTTCGCAGGGAACGCGGCAGACACGGGTTGGCGACGACATCGAATCACGGTTCTGGCTTTCATATAGACCCTACGAATCGAAGAACGTCGCTCGTGAGGTGGTTCATCGGCCCTGTGTTGACGTACTTGCATTCTGGGAACGACCGCATCGCTGGGATCACACAGAACGGGAGTGGCGGTGATGTCTGACTGGCAGGGGTGACGACTTACGTCGGCCTGCGACCCGGAATGCACGTTTGGCTCGGTATGGATTGGGACTACATCTCTAGGAGAGGAGGAATATGAACCGAAAACACCTTGCACTATTGCTATTGGCGGGTTGCGTCTTCGTGTGCCGAAGCTCGAAGCCCAGATCAAGCACATCGAAATGCGGGTCGAGGGCATGACTTGAAACTTTTGAGCATACGGTGTGAAACAACACCTACAACGCCAGTCTGGCGTTGCAAATGTCGAAGTCAGTTTGATTGATGGAAAGGTTGATGTCACCCCAAAAGAAGACGGGCAACTTGAGCCTGCTCAACTTCTGAAGGCGACGTACGACAGTGTTGTCACTGTCGCGGAATTGGACATGACTGCAAGCGGGAAAGCCGTGAAGGGCACGTCGGGCAATCTGTCTTTGCAGATCAAACCGAATCAATCCTTCGTGACTTGCTCCGAATGAATTGTCCAAAGGTCTTGCACCGCTGGTGAGTTCAGCGACAGTCGTCACCGTTCGTGGGCAGTTGTACAAGAAGTCCGCTGGAAAGCAGAAGAAGGCAGACAATTCGGCTCCGCTGAAACTACTGATTCTCGAAGTGAAGAAGGAATAGATGGTGACAAAACGGTTGTTGTTGTACATCGCTCTGATCGGACTCGTCGGTTGCCACTCGGCGAGTCCGCCTCAGCCGACAAGACACATCGCTACTGGTGAAATCGGTTCGAGTCTGCCTGATTTCTCAGTCAAAGACTTGCAGGGGAGCCGCTCTCGTCGGCTGATCTTCGTGGCAAAGTCGTGCTTGTTGACTTCTGGGCAACGTGGTGTCAACCGTGCAAGAAAGAGATGCCGGGATACCAGAAACTTGTCGATGAATACGGCTCTCAGGGATTCGTGGTTATCGGGCTCAAGTTCGAGACGATGCCGGACATGGAAGACGCTCTGCAATTTGCAAAAAGAATCGGGGTTCGGTATCCGCTTGCCCTGGCGACTGATGACCTGAAACAAAAGTTCGGCGGAATCGAAGAATTGCCCACGACGATGATTTACGACCGCCATGGAGTGCTGCGTATGAAGGTCATCGGATTTGAGTACACAGACAACATCGAGTCTGCCTTGAAACCGCTCCTCTAACCAGGAAGGGACAGCAAGTCGTGAACGTCATACTTCTTTCCACCTAGAGACACTCCGCTCAACGTGACTTCCACAACTGTTTCCAGACCTGAACTAGCACGTCGGGATCTACAATGATTCGAGGGTACACCGCACGCTTGGATTCTAGTAAATGAGCCTGGACCAGAGTGCCCTCTCGGCCGACAGTCAAGTTATTGGAATGTGGGATTCTATTGCCTTTGTTTCAGTTAAGCCCCGATGAACTCTAGACTTAATCACTTTACCCAATGTTTACGCGGGTTTCAAGCACATTCCGTGCAGTTTCCGCTGTATCTCTAATATGCTCGTCTTAGCTCCCATAGCTCCTGGTATGGACCGAAAAGCCGTATCGATCCCGCGCGCGTGCTACGGGATTGATGGTTTCGCGAATTCTGCGCGAAGGAAACGCGGGAATCCTCCGCGCAGATAGCGCTGATTCAGCTGGTCGGAGCTTCCCCCCCCCGATTCAGTGTGCCTCCAAATAAGAATGGCGATGGACGATGTCGCTATTCAGGAAGATCTTCCGAATGCGCTCGCCATGGTAGCCCCGAGCATGAAAGCTTTGCTCTTGAGTGAGCCTAACCAGTGGGTTTTGCTGTTCCGATTCCGAGGATCCGCGACTTGGTTCGCTGGTACTCAGCCAATTCATGCGAAGCATCGGCCTCTTGGTCCTGATGCACAGCGTCGAGTTCCGCCGCGAGCTGAGACTTGAAGCTGCGGGTGGCTGCTTCGAACTGAGCTTTAGTCCTCACCACGTGGCCTAACAACGTGTGCAGCCGCTTCGGACCCAATACCAGTAGTCCGAGCATGAGTATGAACAGGATTTCGCTACCCAAACCCACAATTCACCCCTTGGTTGCGCGTTGGTCGTCGGCGATGCTGACCGGCTTTTCTTCGTCAGTTTTCATGGCTGCCTTGAAGCCGCGGATGCCCTCTCCGATTCCTTTGCCAAGTTCCGGTAGTTTCTTGGGGCCGAACATAAGCAGCGCAATCCCGAAAATCAACAGCAGATGCATGGGTTGAAACAGTCCTTCAAACATACAGCCTCCTTGATCGAGAATCTCTAAGTCGTACTATCGAAAAACGCAGGCGCCGCCACCGGTAAACCAATGTCAGCGCCTGCCTGCAAGCGATGGAAGACTTACACAATTAGAAGCCGCGTCGGACCGAATCAGCCTCGACAGCGAGCTTCTTAACAAAGCTAAAGAATGCCGGCGATTGACCCAGGAACAAGAGGTCGTCCGTGAAGGCCTTGATCGTGGCCACGGCTCCCCCTTCTTTCGTCGAAGTGGGACGAATCACGGAGCAGTTAGGCAGATCCTTACTGATGAATTCGCAGGGCTCCGGCAGGATCAGATTCGTCTGGTCGAGTTCTGAGTTCAAGGCATTGAGATCCGGGAACGTCAGACCGGTCTCCGGATCGACTACACCGGCCAAAGGCTGAGCGACCGCATTACCGGCCTTGTCGTGCCAGAGTCCGAAGTGGTCGATCTCGACTCCGCCAATGCTCACCAGGATTCTCAGAACTTCGGGGTCGGTAGCCTTGAAGGCCAGCGTCGGATACAGACTCGCGCCACCTTGCTCGATGAACGCGAAGTGAAATCCCGCCGTATTGGCGATGGCCTGCATGCGGGACTCTTGCGGCGTCGTTGGAGGAACCGGTTGGCCCTGGTTCGGAGGGGTGTCGGTGTCGTTCAGCGGAATGCCGGGCTGATCTTTAATTGTGAATGGTCCCTTGAGATTCGCTCCGAAGTCCGGATTCTTCGTGCTTCGATAGCGGGTATACCAACTGAGGTCAACGTTGAGCTTCAGCAGGTTTGTCAGCCTTCCGATGTCTTCGGCGCCGGTCGCCTGGCTGCTGGGCAAGGTGCGGAATACATCCAGGTCAACCGGTTCTTCGCCCTTGGAGATCAAGTAGGCGTTCAGGAAAGCCGCGTGGCTCAATTCATCGTCCGTGTTGTCGGCGACGTACTGTGGCATATCGCCATCTAGATTGCTGAGCGCGGCGATGTAAGCCGGATTGCCTCCTTGAACGCCACCCAGTTCGTTGTATTGCTGCCATAGATCAGCTTCGATCAGTTCTACCGCCGCCGCGAACCGCAGAAGTACAACATCGCCTTGGGATAGCTTGCTCGCGCTTCGTGTAGTTTCCGCGTTAGCCCGGGTTCCCAATATCGCGCTGGCCGATAACGTTGCCCCCGCAATCCCCAGTCCCTTGAGGAATGAACGTCTCTTGACAACACCTCGCCAGTGACGTTGAACGTCTTCTGTCGAAGGCTGGTTGGCTTCAGATCGATTCGTCTCAGACACCACCACAGATGGAGAACGTCTATCTTTCATCTTTTCGCTCCGATTCGTTCGTTTATGATTTGTGTTTCAGTGGTACTGTGCGTTAGACTGTGTTGGTGTATCCCAAGATGCGTCAGCAATGTCATTTGATTGTCAACTCTTTGATAAGGCCGAAATAACACCATCTCAGTCATGTTTAGACATGAGGTATTCCTGCTTACTATTTACTTATGGTCCCTCCCGTTACAGATACAACTCTATTGTTCGTTAGTTATTCCACATTTGGCTCGATAATTTCTGGTAGACGTGTTTCGGGGCCCAAAGCGGATTTGCTTTACAGAGGTTCAGAGGCGGCAAACAAGGGCGACAGCAGACTGTTCACTTGGACTGGGAAACTCTAGCATTGCTCACGACGGGCTCCCACCAACCACGCCACGCCGATACTGATAGCGTAGAGCGCCAACATCGGGGCGGCGAAAAGACACATGTTGAGTATGTCGGCGGTGGGTGTGACAATGGCGGCCACAATGAAGATGACAAGAACGGAATAGCGAAGGTTCCGCCACATCCATCCCGCGGAAATCACTCGCATCAAGGCCAGGAAGAACACCAGGATCGGCATTTCGAACATCAGCCCAAGACCAATGATGATTGTGGCAAAGAGCTTCGTATACTCTCCTATCGTAATCATCGGCTGGAAGCGTTCGCCGTAACCGATCAGGAAGTCCAGGGACGCCGGATAGACCATCTTGTAGCCGAAAAGTCCGCCGGCAAGGAATAGTCCCACCGTACTGATCAAGAAAGGAAGAACATAGCGCTTCTCGGTGCGGTATAGCCCAGGAGCGATAAACAACCAGAATTGATACAAAACGAATGGCGAAGCGGCAAATAGTCCAAGAACAAGAGCAATCATCAGATAGAGATTAAAGGGCTCGGTTGGATTTAAGTACACCAAGCCCCCTCCGATGCCATGGTGCCGTAACGCTTGGATAATCGGTTGTTGCATTAAGCCGAACAGCCGGTCCGCGAACGACCAGCAAAGAAGAAATCCAACGAGTATTCCAAGAATTGAAAAGATGATCCTCCTCCTCAACTCTTCCAGGTGGGCCAGGAAAGGCATCGCCCGCGAATGTGCGGGCAGAGCGGCAGCAACAACGCTAGCCATTTAGAGCCCCCTCGCGTTTCTGATCCCTTGGGCCGGCGTCGCTGTCCGCAGCGCACGTGTATCTGTCAACATTCGGCTGACGCAATTCTGCGTCGTCCATTGAACGGGACGAAGGTTTGTGGCCGAACAATGCGGAGTCGTCTTTGCATGCGAAACAGAACCCGCCGAGCAGTATTGCGACCAGTCCTGTAAGACCGTACGGTGCTAATTCAAGCATTTGCGTTCCACTCCCCTCATCTCGCCTACTTGCTTCGGTTGCGTGCTGTTGAAGACACAGTCGGCACTCCCGAAGACTTTATGGGTGCCACCGCTGGTAGAGCTAGAGCAAGGGCGCACCAAGAGTGCACCCTTGCTAAGCTTCGGCCCTTTAGTTAACGCTGACGCTGACAGACACGCTGTGACTTAGCCCGCCGGATGTGCCGGTCACTGTCACAGTGGTCTGAGATGCCGTTGGAGTTGATTTCGAGCTGTTACTCCCACATCCGAGCGTGAACAGCGTACTGAGAAGCAGCAAGCCCAGCACGCTCATTCCTGCAAGATGCTTGCGGGCAAGCGGCAGCTTCTTGCGAGTGGTCAATAATGTTCCGAACAACCCCAGGCCCGGCAATAGGAAAGCCGCGGGCGGGTAGCCGCCGGCCGGGGGCGCGGCGGCTGCAGAAACCGTTAACGTTGAAGATGAAGTGCTTGATCCCGGAGAGATCGTTGTTGGATTCAGAGAGCAGGTCAAACCCGTAGGTGCTGAACATGCAAGTGCGATCTGACTGTTGAACCCGCCAGCCGCGCTGGCGCTGATCATCAGGGTCGTCGAACTACCCGTCATGACGGTCGCACTCGAAGGGGAGAGATTCAGCGAAAAATTCGGCCCGCTGACCGCGGCCGCAGGAACAAGGCTCGCGAATACAGCGGTGGAGCTTCCTCCTGCCGGGAAATTGGGTTGGCCGGCGCTGCCTCCAGCAGTGAAATAAAGAGTGCCCGCGACGCCCGGATCATTGTTGGCTCCGCCGCCTCCGCCAAACACCATATCCCACAGGCCGGGGTTCACCAGCACTTTGCCCGAAGAATCGCTGAGCTGGCCCTCAAAAGTACCCTGCGAGTTGAACGCGCTGATCGTGCCATCGCCAAAATTGGAGACCAGAATATCGTTGGCGAAGGTTCCGAAAATGGCCGGAGCCTGCACCACGCCCCAGGGCGCGTTCAGGTTATTCTCGGCGCCCGCAGCGACGAAAGTGCTCACGAAGTTCCCGTTCGTATCGAAGATATCCACCTGGCCCCCGCCGGCGCCGGGAACAGCATCGTGCTTAGCAGTATCCTGCATTGCGTAAGCAACGTAGACCTGGTTACCGATGACGTGAATGCCGTGGGGAGCGAAACCAGCAGGAAGATGTGGATTGGTGAACGTGCCGCCCAACGAAGTGTGGTTGTAGTTCGAATCGTAGACGTCGACCTTGCCGCTGTTGAAGTTGGCCGCCAACAAATTGGTGCCCAGCAAGGCGAGACCTTTGTAAACCGCACCGCTGGCGGAATTGTCTTTTCCGACAATCGCAGTGTTGTTGGATCCGTTCCAGTAGACGACAAGGCCGTCCTCAGTATCGAAAATGAACGAACCGCCGGCAAAGTACGTGCCGTTGGGGTTGGCCACGGTTCCCGTGGGACAACCAGGGCTGCAATTGCCGTTTGGATTGCTGGTTGCCCCGGGTATGGTCACGATCAGACCCGTGTCTTTGTTTCCATTCTGGTCGTAGAGCGTGGAGAGGCCGCTGTTGTTGTCGGAAATCCAGAAATCCTGCCCAGGCAGAACGGAAATCCCCCAAGGGTTCAATAGCTGAGGATCTTTGGCATTGACTACGCCGGCAGTGTTTGAGACCAGATTGGTCTGGGAATAGCCGGCATGCTGAGCAAGCAATCCCGAGGGAATTGCCAACGTCATCAGCAGTCCGATTAACGAGATTGCTTTTTTCATTTCGTCCTCTATAAGACCTGATTGTTGGATTTGTACAACCATGAATCTGAACAATAGTTCTCTGTTTGAATATGCAAATTAGGCAGAGAATCCGGAACCGACTGATAGTTCCTGGGCTCGAACTCTCTGCCGCAACTACATGAACCCTACCTCTTGATCCCGACCTAGTGGCTGCCTGAGGCGGATGAATGGCCTGCGCCCGGAGTATTGGCCTGGACAAGCATGATCATTTCCCGTGACGCTGCCATGGTGTAGAAGCCTTCGAGCATTTTGACGCTGCTCAGAAAGTACTTGCCCCCGACGTGCTTGAATGCGATCGTTGTCTGGTCGGCCTCGACTGCCATCCCTGCAAACTCCACTGGAAGCACGAATGATCCGCTCTTGTCATCACTACGGATGACTAACGCTCGACTTGCGCTCTGATCCACTCGCTCTATCCTGTATTTGCCAGCGGGTAGCGTTGCGCACCGAGCTACAAACTCGAACGGAACGCTGATGTGATAACTACAGAATCGGCATCCTGAGCACGGGCACTTACCCAACACGAAGTAAGCACGTCAGCATGAGTACTGCTGCCAAATACGACTTTTCATGATTCCTCCTTCAGTAGTAACGCTTGCATTGTTTATCACTGATAGCGGCGCGTCGGGACATGTTATTTACCACGTATGCTTATAGCCCCGATTGTCTCGGCTGTTTGTGCAGCGTATACCACTTAGACGCTGGAACTACTTGGCGAGATGTGACTGAAATGTAATTTGATTGTCAACTCTGACTCGATATGTTCGTAAAACGGAGAACAGCATTGGGGTGGAGTGTGTGGCAGAGAGTACAACGCGGTGAGAGCTGACGATATCGCTGCGGCTTATACAGTATTGGGGCAAGGGTCCGGAATGTTGGCGGCTGCCTTGCGAGCCGCCGCATTCATCTCGGACTCGCAAACTTGATCGAGTGTTTCCGATATAGCGGATTAGGCATATACCGAATTTCGCAAGCACTCCGCAAAAAGGCCGAGTATCCGGCCTTTCCCGATCCCGTGAAGGGAATGACTGCGCTCGCGCAAAATGTGCCTGCTTGCTGAAGTATTTGGTCAGGCCTTCACGAAGCTGCAGGCGAGCTCGCCATAGCCGTGCCTTCACCGCAGTATGACTGACGTCGACCACTTCGGCTGTCTGGTCTATGGTGAGTCCTTCAATATCCCGCAACACAAAAACCGTCCGCAAGATTGGGTTTAACTCTTTCATACACTTGATGAGGATGTCTCGTAATTCAGACGCCCAGTAAAGCTGTGCAGGACTAGGAGCCCAGTCGGTCACCTCTATTGGAAGGATGTCACCCTCGGCCTGAAAATCCTCATCCAGGGATGCCTCTCTTGTGGCGCGTTGCTTGCGTAGCTTCATCAGCGACTGATTCAGAGTAATTCGAATCAGCCAGGTTGAGAAGTTGGAATCCTCGCGGAATGTGCCGAGGTTTTGGTAGGCCTTCAAGAAGGCCTCCTGGACCGCGTCCTGGGAATCTTCTCTGTTATGCGTGACGCTTTGAGCAATTCGGAAGAGTTTCCGATCGTAACGCTTTACGAGTTGCTCGAAAGCGGCAACATCCCCATTCTTGGTAGCGTGGACGAGATCCAAATCGTCGCTTGCCACTGGCTTCACTGCGAATTGTGACGAGACTGTAGACATTTTCGTGCACCGCGTTTTGGAGAAACAACCGCTTGCGGCGGCGATCCGACGCCGCCACAAGCGGAAGCTGTTTTCGTTTGCAGACCATCTAGAAGTCTGCGCTCACTGCACCACGACTTTGCCGGTCATCTTCGGGTGGACCGAGCAGAAGTAGGAATACGCTCCCGGCTTGGTAAACTTGTAGGAGAACGTTTCGTCCGTATCCATCACCTTGGACTTGAACACCCCGTCGGTGCTCACCGTCGTATGGGGAATGTCATCCTTGTTGGTCCAAGTAACTGTCGTTCCGACGGGTACTGTGATCGTCTGCGGCCCAAAAACGAAATTGTCGATTTTCACCTCCACGTTGGCCGCGGAGGCCTGGTCATTTGCCGTGACGCTCGG
>Ga0207153_1021_pt1 | contig 35118 bp, 35 predicted proteins | sample Alteio_BWMinHeat_27_FD_153580 | JGI IMG/M metagenome (GOLD analysis project Ga0207153, IMG submission 153580) | Enriched cells from forest soil in Barre Woods Harvard Forest LTER site, Petersham, Massachusetts, United States -... | ecosystem: Environmental > Terrestrial > Soil > Temperate forest >...
GCAGAGATGAACAGGTTCTCAACCTGCTGGTGCAGGGATGCAGCAACAAGGAAATCGCGGAACAACTCAACATCAGCCCGCGAACCGTGAAGCAGCATTTGCGTACATTGTTTCTGCGCGCCGGCATCACCGACGGACGCAAACGTGTAAAGCTTGCCACCGCGATGTACCAGAAAGGGGCTTCCTGTGCTGCCCTGTGATCAACTCACTGGCAAGGAAACGCAAGTGGCGACCCTGGTCTGGCAGGGCCTGACCAATCGTGAAATCGCCGACAACATAGGCACCACGGAGCAAGTCGTCAAGAACTACTTGCGCAGCACCTTCGACAAACTCGGCGTGTGGAGCCGGCTGGAGCTCGCACTTTACGTGGCCAGTCATGGCGGGGCCGAGTGGAGAACTCCTCTCGGATGGCAAAGAGCATGATCAGTTTCTCATGCGCGTTTGCAAGCCGTGGCGGGACCAAGGATGGGAACACCCGGGAACTGGTTCTGAAATTCGAAGTCATTGCCACTTCGGAATTGTGACGTAGCTGCCAGAAGTGATTTTGGCCGAGTTTTTCACAGCGTACGAATGCGACTATGCGTTCTCTCCATCTTCGCATCGGCTGCGTTTGGTGCGGTTGTGCTTGCGATCGCTGGCTCGGGCAGTCGCTCCGGCCTGCTGCCTGCACAGTTTGCGGGGCAGGGGGCTGTGGAGGACGGGCATGTGCTAGAAAACCCATAGGCCTCTTGGCCCGCGAAAGTGGTTGACGCGAGCCTGCTCAATAGCGTACACAGCCGTCAGTTTCGCCGTCTCGTCGCGCCGGGGTCCATAGGGTCTGGTGTGCTGCAACGCTCCAGCCCCGCAGCCGTAGGGAGTGCCGGTTCGGCACGGGGGAAGCTTGGCGAAGCAACGTGATCCCTGATGCCAACTACTGAATTTAGCCCAACGAAAGCATCGGTTTTGGTGGTTGAAGATTCTCTCGAACTGCAGAATTATCTGCGCCTCCTGTTGGAACTGGATCGTTATCAGGTTGAAATCGCCGGCAACGGCGAGGAAGCGTTGCAGCGGATGAGTAACGGCTGCGCTCCCAGGGTCGTATTGCTCGATATGCAGATGCCCGGAATGGATGGCTTGGAAACGTTACGGATCCTGCGGCAACTTCACCCTGCTGCGAAAGTCATCATGTGCTCTGCTGTTGACGATCCCGAGAAGATCCGCCAGGCGATCTCGCTGGGTGCGCAGGCTTACCTGGTTAAACCGGTACGGCACTTGTACCTCTCGGCTGCAATCGAACGCTGCCTGGAGCTGGATTCTGGCGAGGGGCATGAATCAGTGAGGCCTCGCGTGGCCGCATTGACGCCTCAACTGGTATACCGGCCCAACTAGCCCCGCTCGCGTCACCGTCATCGCGCGATGCGAATTGTACTCTCCAGAAATTGCTGCAGTTGACTCTGGTCTTGTTCCGATATTTGGATAAATTGCACGCCGATTCCAAATCCCGGTGTGCTGGTCACTACTCTGCCGTTGGCCCAGAGCTTGGCGTCATTTACCCAAATTCCGATCTTTATTTGCGTGCCTTTGGGGAGCGGATTTGGCATTTCGATGAAACATCCGCCCACGCTCAAGTCCGCAGTCCGGGCGCGAATGGGCGCCTGCGCTCCCTCGGGATGAATTTCAACCGAGTTCACGGTCTTGAAGCGAGGGTGTGCTCTGCGGTCGTTGGGATCGCGTGCAGCGGCCCCAGTACCGGTGCCGTCAATGCCCGGCCCCGGCAGGGGAAAGTCCCAAAGGGTTTTGTCCGGGGACAAGTTGAGGAGCCCAATGCGGTTCTGTTTCGGAGTGCCGGGCTGTCCCACCCACATGACCCGGAAGTGAATCTTGTTGGTTCCGTAGGTCAGCCCGATGATCTCGCCCATCTTAAGCTGGGCCTGCACCCCGCCCAACTCCGCGCCGTGGCGGCTCACGTTGAGCGTGGTCAGCTTTTCGGAAAAGATTTGCCCGTTCGTGTCCGTGCCGAAGATTCGGACCGGCACAGCCTTATCGACTCGGGGCTCCCGGCGCTTGCCCATGGTTCTTCACACCGCTCCACTGATCGAGTTGGAATCCTCTGGGTGTGGTGATTCTAATGCAAACCGCGCTGTTGCCAAAGTAACGCACCCGCCACCTGTCTGCAAAAAAAGTGATCTTACCGGGAAAACGCTGCAAAAGCTTGCACGATTCCGGGATTCGAGCCGCATTTCAGATGGCAAAGCAAGCATTTGGCCCGGTTGGCGCGGCATTCCAATTGCTCATGAGAGCACGCGTCTCCGGACTCCGGCGCCTCTCCCGCCCGGCGGTCTCGAATCTGAGGTAGGCAATGACTCACAAGGAAACTTTCTGGATGGCCTGCGACTCTACCGAGTCCTTGCGGGCCGAATACGGCCCTTTTCACACTCGCGCCGAAGCTGAAGCCCAGGCCCAGCGCCTCGGGTTTGGCTATCTTTTGCGCTATGAGCATGTCATCGACGGCCAGGATGACATCAAAGAAGTCCGCTGCATTTTCATTGAGCTGCCGGGTTGCGCCGCGCCCAGTCTGGAGCCGCGCGAATCTCGCAAATTTCACACCCGTTGTGCCACTTGCGGAGAAACCGCCGTCCATGACGAACCCTGGCGAGCCGAAGTTTGGGCCGACATTCATGAATTCGAACACACCCGTCACAAGGTTCGTTTGTTCGAGCAATCCCGCGGTGAGGGCTTCAAGGAGATTGGCGATTGGCGCGATCAGTGTGCCTGATCTCGTTACTGCCCCGCTTCGATCACCTGCAAAAGATCACTTCTTTCTGCTAGTCTGTTTCTCGGTATTCGGCTGAGATCCGCTCTATGAACCTGTTCCTCTTGCTGGTGCTGTCGGGAATTCCGTTGTTAGGTGTGTTGTGGATCGCCGTCTATGGTTCTCTTACCACCGTGGATGGCCTTTTCATGTCGCTGATCTTGCTGGCGATGTCTGGAATTACGGGAACCACGGCACTATTTGAATTGCGCCGGCCCAAGTCAGCACTGCCGTTCGGCGGTCGCGCAGTAGCGGGTGGATTGGTGCAAAGTGGCCGAGTGCAGGACGTAGTGTTCTACGAAGCCCACGTAGGAGAGCCGAACAAATCCATTGTCACACTCGCCAACGATGGCCGTGCCTCACAAACCTTGGTGGTCGAAGGCGATGCCCGTAACGCCCTTCCGGTAGGCCAGAAGGTTCAGATCACCCTCCGCAAGCAGCACGGACAAAACGTGCTGGCCGACGTTGTGTATTCCTAAGAGCTAGAAACCTACCTCTCACTGCAGCTTCGCGTACTCCGCCTTTGCTTCTTTCAGGATAGGAATGTCAGGATCAGCGTCTTTCCAGAGCGTGAGGAAATCCTGATACGTCGCTCTGGCTTTGGCGGTGTTGCCCGAGACGGCATACGCACGCGCGAGTTGGAGATGGGCGAGCGAGCCGAGCAGGAAATTCTGCACGATTCCGGGATGGTCGAGAAATTTCTGGAATTCCGCGGCCGCAGCGGGGCCGTTCCGCTGCGCCAAGAAAGCCATGCCCCGAATATATGCGGGATACATTGTGCTGGTTACGGGAGGCGGCTGTCCGAGTTCGTAGGGAAGAGCGGGTTCGAGCGCGACGATCGCCCGGTCGGGCGCTTGTTGTGCTAGCGCAATCGATGCCTCGATCACTGGGAACCAGTACACCTTGAGATAAGTGTTGGTCGGCTCTGATTTTTGCAGTGCCTCGAGGAGAGCCTTGGATTGAGCGGTCTCGCTGGTGCGTGCCAGTGCCAAAGCGGCCAGGACTTTGACATCACGCCCGGGAGCGAGCGCTAAGGCGCGCGCGACGGCTTGCCGGGCGGCGGTGATGTTGCCTACCTCAGCCTCGCGGACCCCCTGATAAGCGAGCCACTGGGCGCCGGTTTCCTTGGCATCCGCGCGCACAGCTGAGTCAGAAGCCCTTCGGGCGAGGTCGCGAGCCTTCTCCACGTGCCCATAGTAGGTCTGGGTGTCGGCGTGGGTGTTGAGCATCTGGTCTTCTTCGCTGGGGCGGCCCGCTGCCCAGGCCACGTCGCGCTCCATTTCGGCGGCATCCCCTGAGAGAAATGCCATGCTGTAGAGATCGGACCGAATGAATAAGTCATCAAAGTTTTTCTGCTGTGCTTCCTGGAGAATCTGGCGGGCGTCCTTGAGCCGATTGACGTTGATGTAACTGCTCGCCAGGTTCGCGTAGGCGTTAATGGTGGGTTCCAGTCGCTGCGATACCTCAGTCTCTGCGATCGCTTTATCGTATTGGCCTAGACCGGAATAGAGGGCGCCGAGATTCGTGTGTGGCACCAGATCCCGCGGATAGCTTTTCGCCCAGAGTTCGTAGGCTTCCATGGCCTTTTCCACTTCACTGGTGACGTTTTGAAAATACAGGGCGGAGATGCGGTACTTTTCCCGTTCACTCACGCGGTCACGCAAGTCATAGGCCTTCTTGGCATAGTCCGCAGACAGGCTTGCCTGTCCAAGATTCCCGTACAAAACTGCCAGTCCGGCATAGGCAATGGCAAAGTTAGGGTCGAGTTCGATGGCACGCTTCATGAACGGAATGGCTTCAGCATTGCCTTTGGTGCGGCCGGTCGTGATGCCCATGCTGTAAGCCTTCAGGGCTTCGAGCGAGGGTGTAGTCGCTTCCACGGGCACATCGAACTTCTGTACCGAAGCGAGCGATTCTCCTAATCTGGTGCGCAGGCTGGTGGCCGCCGTGCCTAACGCCTTGAGCACACCCTCCTTGCTGGGCGCCTCTGCTTGCTCCTTGGCCAGAGTGTCCCCGGTACTGCAAGCGACCGCCTCCAGACCGACCACATACTGAGTGCCGAGGCTGGAAACCGAGCCAGCCAAAATGGCTTTGCTTCCCGTTCGGAGGCAGAGTTCCTTGGCGACCTCTGCGGTGACGTGCTCGGTGGGCGCGCGGCCCATCAGTTTCAGCGTAGCGCCGACTTTGCGGTCGGAAAGAATGTTGAGGAAGGGAGACTGTTCGAGATCGACGGCCAGAGCCTGCTTGAGGGTGCCGTCGAAGACCGGGTCGCCGGTGGTGTTGGTGAAGTCTGTGAGAACGACCGTGTCTTTCTCCGTGAGCGGCGCAGCCGTCGTCGCTGGAGTTCCCGAGCGCGAGCGGAAGTAGAGCGCGCCGGCCACCAAGGCGATGAGAACCACTAGCGCGAGCGGGAGAAAGATCTTCCAGCGCGAACTGGACGGCGCGGCACTCGGCGCAACCGCAACCGAAGACGAAGCAGGGACTGCGGCAACACTTCCCGAGGAGGGCGCCGCAGACACGGGCACTGCGCTCGGAGCAGGGGCACCTTGCAAGACTGCGACTGTTCCTGAACTGATCGGTGCGCCGTGTCGGGATTCCGTTTCCCGTTTCAGTCGTTTCAGGTCGGCCCGCATTTCCGCCGCACCTTGATAGCGCAGGTCTCGATCTTTCTCGATCGCCTTATTGATGATCCGCTCGAGTTCGGCGGGGAGATCAGGATTCAAACGAACTGCGGGTGTGGGCTCCGCGTCCAGAATGGCTTTGAAGATGACTGCCGTGCTCTCGCCGCGGAAGGGCAGTGCACCCGTCGCCATCTCGTACAGCACCGTGCCGAAGGAAAACAAATCACTGCGCGCGTCCAGTTCTTTCGCTCGAGCCTGCTCCGGGGACATGTAGGCGACCGTGCCGAGGGCAGAGCCGGGACTGGTGAGGTGCTGGTCGTCGATGGTGCCGGTAATCGTGTTTGCCGATGGAATTCGGTTCGAGGCACTGCCTGCGGGCGTTACTTTGGCCAATCCGAAGTCAAGAACCTTGGCGTGGCCGCGCTTGGTTACGAAGATGTTCGCAGGCTTGATGTCGCGGTGGACGATGCCGGCGGCATGTGCGGCGTCGAGTGCGTCGGCGATGTCGATGCCTAGTGACAGAACCGTTTCAATCTCCAGTGGCCGCCCAGCGATGCGGTGCTTCAGCGTCAGCCCATCCAGAAACTCCATGGCGATAAAGGTCTGTCCATGCTGGTCATCAATCTCGTAAATGGTGCAGATGTTGGGATGGTTCAGTGCAGAAGCGGACTGTGCTTCGCGTTGGAAACGGGCGAGCGCTTGGGCATCTTTGGCGATCTCGTCAGGCAGGAACTTCAGGGCGACAAAGCGGTGCAGCTTTACATCTTCGGCTTTGTAGACGACGCCCATACCGCCGCCGCCGAGCTTCTCAACGATGCGGTAATGCGAGATGGTTTCGCCGATCATGTTTTGTAGATCAAAAAGGGAAGGCTAACTCCGCGCGACCATGTTAGGCGTGAAGCTGCGGCGAGTCAATTTAATGCGCGTCGGGCGGCTGTAGCTGGGTCGATCGGCTGGCAGAAGGGGTTAGTAGACAAGAGAAGCCGGGGGCCAAAACTGCTCGACCCGTGATTACTGTCGTAACCTGTCCGGTCAGTTCCGTCTCGCTCCAACCTCCCTCTTCGGAGGAAGATTCTGTATGGTGTCGTTTCCAGCTCGAGTTGGCTGGAGTCCAGAGGTGAGTTTGTGCAGAAGGCCTTCGTTACAAAGAGTGAGGAACAGGCCGCAGCCCCCTCCATGCTGGCCCGAACAGAACAGATCCAACGGGAGATTCAAAATCTCTCAGGGCGGGACTTGCAGCTCTGGTCGATTGGGGCCCTGGTCATGCTGGTGCTCGCGGCCGGCATCTCTGCCTTAATCTTTCCACATGTCATGTGGGAACAGCGGGTGGTACGCATCGAATCCGCTTATCTTCCACAACTGTTCTTCGGCCTGATCTCGCTGGTTCTGCTATTCAACATTTACTTGATTGGCCAAAAGGTTACGCTGAATCACACCCGGCGGGCGCTCATCAGTGAACTGGTTCTCAACGAACGCCTGGAGAGCCTTTCCCTGATCGATCCTTTGACCCAATTGCTGAACCGGCGTGCGCTCAACGAAATGATTCCGCGCGAGGTGGCCCGCGCCAACCGTTTGGGCGCTCACCTAACCTTCCTGACCATGGACATCAACGGTTTTCGTGAGATCAACTCCAAGTACGGCGCCATGGAAGGAAATCTCATACTCATGGAGTTCGGCAAGATGCTGAGGACGGTGTTCCGCGGCGGCGATATGATCTTTCGCCACGGCGGCGATGAGTTCCTGGTCGTGATGCCGGACACCCAGGAAGAGGAAGCAGACCCACCCATGCAGCGCCTGCTGCGCTCGGTGGAACACTGGAACCTGAACAATGGCAAACGCTACGAGATGGGTTTTAGCTGGGGCATTGCTCCCTACATCACCGGCAGTGATTTTTCCGACGTACTCCGAGCGGTTGACCGCAAGCTGTATCAGAAGAAACACAATCTGGTGCCGGTGTTCTGACGGTCCGAATCATGCGGGCCGGGTCTTGATGTTCTGGGACAATCCAGTCGCTGCTGCCTGATCCACCATCCACACCAGCCTTCCATTCGTCGGACGCACGCGCTGCGAGGGCAAATCCGCTTGTGGGTTTTCCAGTACTTCGTGAAGAATGCCAGCCTTGTCGGCGCCACTCGCCAGAAACATCACGCACGCCGCATTATTGAGAACCGGAAAAGTGAAGGTGAGGCGGTAGGTCTTGAACTTCTCTACCCAATTTGCCACGACAAGTTTCTTATTCTCAGCGAGGGCGGAGGTTCCAGGGAACAGGGAAGCGGTGTGGCCGTCCGGCCCCAGACCAAGCAGGATCAAGTCGAAGCGGGGGAAGTCTCCAGAACCTAAGCGAAAGAAAGTCCGCAAAGTCTGTTCGTATGTGCTGGCGGCAGCGTCGGCGTCTTTCATTTCGGCGGGCACGCGGAAGACATTCGCCGCTGGAGCTTTCGACAATATGTCCTCATTGGCCATCCGATAGTTGCTTTCGGGATGGTCTGGCGGCACATGCCGCTCGTCACCAAAGAAAAAGTAAGTCTTGTCCCAGGGCATCGCAGCAGTCTTGCCGGTCGCCAGCAACGAATAGAGGCTCTTTGGAGTGGAACCGCCGGACAGGGCGACACAGAATCTACCGCTTTTCCGCACCGCGTCGGCAGCGATAGTCACGAACTCTGCCGCTGCGGCTTGAAACAAATCGGCGGGAGTCGGCAAAACACGGATTTCGTCGGAAGAAGACATGCGCTTTAGCCCGCCCTCGCCACCGCGCAGCGGGCAGCACCCATGAGCGCCGTCTGTTCATTAGTGATGACCTTCACCGGCATGGATTCGAGCAGGCCCTGCATGCGGCCCTTACCAACAAACGCCTGCATGAATAGTGGTCCCGCCAATTTTGATACCAGCTTGGGCGCGATGCCGCCGCCGAGATACACTCCACCGGTCGCGAACAATTTCAGCGCCAGGTTGCCGGCCTCAGCCCCATAGATAGAGATAAATAGATCCAGGGCGTGCTCACACAGTGGACACTTGCCACTCAAGGCGGCGCGGGAGACTGCCGCAGCGGGATCCGAATTCTGCATTTCGTCGGTAAGCCACTTCGGTTCGTCGCCGCGTCCAGTGTCCCGCAAGAATTGAAACACATTCACCAATCCCGGCCCGGAAACGATCCGCTCGTAGCTGACGTGCCCGTAACGCGCGCAAAGGTATCGAAACAACTCGATCTCCAGTTCATTGCGGGGCGCGAAGTCTGAATGTCCGCCTTCGCAGGCAAAGATGTGGTGTTTGGTTCCGTCCCAATACATGCCGGCCTCACCCAGGCCGGTGCCGGCGGCGATCACAGCCTGATTTCCTACCGGCTGACCTTTGACCTGGTTCAGACAAACCACGTCTTTGGCATCGAGTCTGGAAATGCCCCAGGCGTTTGCTTCGAGATCATTGATGAGGACGGCCTTCTTGAGGTTGAGTTCATCGGCCAGGCGTTTGGCTTCGATCGTCCAGGGGAGGTTTGAAGTCTCTACTCGTCCATTGCGCACCGGGCCAGCAATTCCGAAGCAAGCTGCGTCCGCGTGAAGCGCAGAAGTTTCCACAAACTTGGCAACGATCTCATCCAGCCCGGCATAATCGCGGCTGGGGAAGACGGACGCCGAGACCAGGCGAAAGTCATCATGGGTGACATCAAAGAACGCCAGACGCGCGTTGGTGCCTCCAATGTCGCCGGCCAGAATCATTTCTCGAAGTTCCTCCAGCGGCGTCCATCGCGCTCCAGTAGTTCATCGGCGTCTTTGGGACCCCAGCTTCCGGAGGCATAGTTGGGAAAGTGGCGGGGCGGCAGCGCTTTCCACACATCGAGAGCCGGGCTGACCACGCACCATCCCGCTTCCACCATGTCGGCTCGCTGAAATAGAGTGGCGTCGCCGATCATGCAATCGTGCAGCAGCCGTTCGTAGCCGGTGCTGGGTTGGGTGCCGAAGTAGTCGGCATATTCGAAATTCATGTCTACCGCGCCCAACCGCATGATGGGCCCGGGAACCTTGGCAGCAAATTGCAGGGAGATGCCTTCCTCAGGCTGGATGTGGAGTACCAACTGGTTGGGCATCAGAGTTTCGACCGTAGTGTCACGAAACAGAACGAACGGCGCACGCCGGAACTGGATCACGATGTGAGTGTTCTGGGCCGCCAGTCGCTTCCCGGTCCGCAGATAGAACGGAACATCGGCCCAGCGCCAGTTGTCGATCAGCAACTTCATGGCAACGAAGGTCTCAGTCTTGGAATCCGGTGGAACGTCGCCTTCTTCGCGATATCCCAACGCCCGCTGTCCATTGTGCGTCCCCGGACCGTATTGTCCGCGCACCGTCCTGGTGAGCACCTCCTCGGCGCTCAAGGGTTGGATGGCATGCAGGATTTTGCCCTGCTCATCGCGCACTGCGTCAGCTTGAAACGAGACCGGAGGCTCCATCGCGGTCAGACTGATGAGCTGCATGATGTGGTTGGGCACCATGTCTCGCAGCGCTCCGGCAGTGTCGTAATAGCTGCCACGCTGCTCGACGCCTACGGTTTCGCATACTGAAATCTGCACATGATCGATGTAGCGGCGGTTCCAGATGGGTTCGAAAATCCCGTTGGCGAAGCGGAAGGCTAGAATATTCTGCACCGTCTCTTTCCCGAGATAGTGGTCGATGCGATAAATCTGTTTCTCTTTCGCAACCTTCAGCAGTTGCTGATTGAGGGTCTTGGCGGATTCCAGATCATGGCCGAAGGGCTTTTCGATAATCACCCGGCGCCAGTGTTGATTGGCCTCCTCCATCAATCCTGCCTCGGCGAGTTGCTCGACAACCGGACCGAAGAAACGAGGCGCAGTTGCCAGGTAGAAGAAGTAGTTTTCGTGGGTGGTGTGGTCGCGGTTGACTTGCTCCAGGAGTTCTTTCAGCTTGGTATAGGCATTCTTGTCATCGAACTCCGCCGCGATGTAGTACACGCGCTTTAAGAACCACTCCACAATGTCGGGGTCGGCATCTTTGCCTGCGTATTGTTTGAGATCATCCGATATCCATTTGCGGAAGTCGTCAGTGGACATTTGGCCATGGGAAAGTCCCACGATGGCGAATTCGCGCGACAGCAACTGTTCTTTGGCCAGGTTGTAGAGCGCAGGAAACAGCTTGCGGCGGGTCAAATCGCCGGCGGCCCCGAAGATCACCATAACGCAGGGATCGCCGGGCCGGCCTACGGGATGCGGTTGCGAAGTTGGCACTGCCGCAGTATCGAGCATGGGACTCATCCTTGTTGGATTCCTTCTGACGCAAGTGCTTGAATACCTACGCCGTTTTCTTGGTTGCGGCTGGTTCCACGTGCCCGCCAAATTTCTGCCGCATGGCGGAAAGTACCTTCTCAGCAAAAGTATGTTCCTGCCGTGAACGGAAACGGGTGAATAATGAGGCTGCAAGCACGTCGACCGATACCGCCTCGTCAATCGCGGCCTGAATTGTCCAGCGGCCTTCGCCCGAGTCCTGAACAAATCCGCTGTACTCGGAAAGCGTCGGATTTTCGGTGAGAGCCATGGCGGTTAAATCCAGCAGCCAGGAACTGACCACGCTGCCTCGCCGCCAGACCTCGGCAATGTCCGCCAGATTCAAGTCGTAACGTTGATTCTCAGGGATCTGTGTGGTGGTGGCGTTGCGAAAGATGTCAAATCCCTCGGCATATGCCTGCATCATTCCGTACTCAATGCCGTTGTGCACCATCTTGACGAAGTGTCCGGCGCCGGAGGGGCCGCAATAAATGTAGCCGTCTTCGGCCGTGCCGGTCATTTTCTCGCGCCCTGGAGTTCGAGGAATATCACCACGGCCGGGAGCCAGTGTTTTGAAAATGGGGTCGAGTTGCTGAACGACTTCTTTGGGACCGCCAATCATCATGCAGTAGCCGCGCTCCAGGCCCCACACCCCGCCGCTGGTGCCGACATCGACATAATGAATGCCTTTGCTCTTGAGTTGCTCGGAGCGGCGAATATCATCCTTGAAATAAGAGTTTCCACCGTCGATGAGGACGTCACCGGACTGCATCTTTTGCGACAACTCTTGCACGGTTTGCTCAGTGGGTGCACCGGCGGGAACCATCAGCCAGGCCACGCGAGGTTTTCCCAGCTTGCTCACAAAATCATCGATGGAAGCAGATGCTGTGGCGCCCTCACCGGCGATGTTCTTTACATTTTGCGGGCTGAGATCGGAGACCACTACTTCATGACCGCCGCGCAACAGCCTCCTAGTCATATTGGCGCCCATGCGCCCCAACCCCACCATGCCCAATCTCATATCTGCTCCTTATGCAATATTAAATCGTTTCCATAACTCCGGGGAAGAAATAACCATGAAGAACGCCAAGGACGAGTCTCACGCCAACGCTTCCCGAAAAGCGCTCGCCAGCTTGTTCAGGCCAGACTTGAGATCACCGCGCAGATGCACCCGCAACGCCCGCCGTCCGCGTTCAGCGAGGACCTGGAAATCTCCGCGGGCCTGTGCCGCCTTGACCACGCCGAAAGTGTATTTCTGTCCGGGCACAGGAAGGTCGGCAGCATCGTCGCAGGTAACCTGAAGGAACACGCCCGAGTTTGGCCCGCCCTTGTATGCCTGCCCAGTGGAGTGCAGGAATCGCGGGCCGAAGCCCAGACATGTCGCCACGCGCTTCTTGTCGCGCAGGAGATGGCGTATCTTCTGCAACTGCGACTCATGCTCGTCATTCATTTGAATGTAGGCGAGCAGGGCAAAATAATCGCCAGCGCCCACACGACTGAAATGGGCCCGCAGGTATCCCGCTAGGGATTTGTTGTTTCCGGCTGCCTTTGCCAGGGCATCGGCGTTCTTTGCGTCCGTAAAAAGCTGGACAGTTCCATCGTCCAACACCGGCTTCTCAGCAGGGAGGGAACCGTTCTTTTCGTACTCCGAGGTCAATGCGCGAGTGACATTCTTGCTGGCTTCCACGTCAGGCTGATTGAAGGCATTAATACCGATGATGGAGCCCGCCACTGCAGTCGCAATCTCCCAACGGAAGAATTCCTGGCCGAGGTCGTAAACCTCACGCATCGCAATTCGGATGACCGGCTGACCTGCGCCCTCAAGGGCAGCAACTTTGTTGTCTTGGGCCGAGTCAGGGGATGACTCCAGGCGCACATATGCAAAAATACGGTCATTGCCATACGCTTCCGGTGCCGCAATGGCCTCGCGATCAACCGGAATAATTCCGTGGCCCTGCTTTCCCGTCGACTCTGCCACCAGTTGCTCCAACCAGGCGCCCAGATCGGAGATGCCGGGGGAAGCAATGATCGTAAGTTTGTCGTGGCCACTCCTGGCGGCAGCCCCCAGAATGCATCCCAACAGAACTCCGGGATTCAGTTCTGGACCGGATTGGGGGCCACAAGCGGCGACCATTTGTTGCGTGCGATCCAGAAACTTGGCAACATCCAGCCCCATTAGCGCAGCTGGCACCATTCCAAAATTGGAGAGCGCAGAGTAGCGTCCACCGATACTGGGACGGCCAGGAAACTTGTGAAGAAACCGGTCGGCTTCCGCAATCTGCTGCATTTTGGAGCCAGGGTCCGTTATAGCAATGAAGCGGCTGCCGGCTTTGGTGGTACCAATCCTTTGCGTCACCAACTCGAAGAAATACTGCTTGAAGATGTTAGGTTCGAGAGTAGATCCTGATTTACTGGAAACCACAAACAGAGTTTTCGCCAGGTCGACACTCCGCTCCAGCGCCTTGACTTGAGCTGGATCGGTGGAGTCCAGCACGTGTAGTTGCGGAAATCCGGCAAGGCGGCCGAAAGTCTTAGCCAGCACTTCCGGACACAGGCTCGATCCGCCCATCCCCAGCAGGAGGATGTCACTGAAGCCTCCCGCCTTTACTTCCTGTGCCAGACGGCGCAGGTCGTTGAGGTGGGCAGCTTGCTCGGCGACAATATCGAGCCAGCCCAGCCAAGCGGACTCGTCGGTGCCAGTCCACAGCGAGGCGTCGCGCGCCCAGAGGCGTTGGACTTTGTCTCCAGAGCGCCAATCTGCGAGAGTCTTTTCTACGGAAGACGCTAAGGATTGCGGAAGTTTGTAGGTCGGCTGGTTCACTCTCACTCACTTGGTCTGCGAGCTCTTGTCCACAGCTTTCAAGAGCTTGTCAAAAGCCTCCGCGAACAGGCGTACGCCGTCATCGGTCAACTTGTCGGTGACCTCCTTGATCGAGATCCCCAGGTTCGCCAAAGTTGCCATGGTGCGGTTGGCGGATTCCACATCCTCAATCAAGCTAGCCCGCGGCTGGCCGTGATCACGGTACGCATCAAGGGTCGCCGGAGGAATCGTGTTGACAGTGTCCGGACCGATCAGTTCCTCGACGTACATTACGTCACTGTAGCTGGGGTTCTTGGTGCTGGTACTGGCCCAGAGAACGCGCTGGGTCTGCGCTCCTCTTGCAGCCAGTTTTTTCCAGCGATCGCTACCGAAGATTTTCAAGTAGGTCTGGTAGGTCTGTTTGCCATTGGCAATGGCCACCTTGCCCAGCACGTTCTGTAAGTCTGAGTTTTCGCCAGCGTCCCGGGCGGTTTTCAGTCGCGCGGCAATGATGGCATCCACCGACGAATCAATGCGGCTGATGAAGAAGCTGGCCACACTGGCGACTCGGCTCACATCACCGCCGCGAGCTGCGAGCTGCTCGACACCCGCAATGTAGGCTTCCGCAACTTTCTCATACACTTCCTGGGCAAAGAGCAGTGTGACGTTGATGTTGATGCCTTCACTGATCAATTGCTGGAAGGCGGGAATGCCTTCCGTCGTACCGGGAACTTTGATCATCACATTTTCCCGTCCGACGGCTTTCCACAACCGGCGCGCTTCTAGCAGTGTGCCTTCGGTGTCGCGAGCCAGATAAGGCGAGACTTCGAGACTCACATACCCGTCCCGTCGTTTGGTAGCGTCATAAACTGGCCGGAGAGCATCGGCTGCAGCCTGGATGTCACGAATGGCGAGGATCTCGTAGCGACCCTTGGCGTCAAGGTCGGTCCGCGATGAGAGCTGCTTGAGCATGTCAGCGTAGAGCGTGCTGTCGGCGATGGCCTTTTCAAAGATTGCGGGATTGGAAGTCATTCCCCGCAGTCCGTCTTCCTCAATCAATTGCTTGAGTTCGCCCGTGGTGAACAGGTCACGGCGGATGTAGTCCAGCCAAACCGACTGGCCAAACTTCAGCAGGTCTTTCAAGGGGTTGGTGGCTTTGGCGGTTTCGAGAATTCCAGTTGGCTGCATAAACACCTCGCTGTCGAAAAACTATCAATCGCCGCTATTTCGATTGCGCAATCGCCTCACGGGCTGCTTCCACCACGTGTTCCACAGTAAAACCGAACTTCTTCTGCACGTCCTTGGCCGGTGCGGAAGCTCCGAAGCTGTGCATGCCGATCATCTTGCCGCTGGGGCCGACGTACCTATCCCATCCCAGGGTCGCAGCCTCCTCCACCGACACTCGCGACTTCACTGCCGGCGGCAAAACTTGGTTCTTGTAGGCGTCGCTCTGCTTCTCAAAGATGTCCCAGGACGGCATGCTCACTACTCTGGCCTTGATTCCTTCCGCCGTAAGCTGTTCATACGCGCTGATGCACAGCGACACTTCGCTCCCCGTCCCTAGCAGTATGACCTCGGGTTTGCCGTCGGCTGCATCCGCCAGAACGTAGGCTCCCTTCGCAACCCCCGCTGCCGACGCATACTTCGAGCGATCAAGTGTGGGCAAGGCTTGCCGTGTCAGCACCAGCACGGCCGGCTGATGCGTAAGTGGCATGACGACCTTCCACGCTTCCACCACTTCGTTAGCATCCGCAGGTCTCAGCAACATCAGTCCCGGCATTGCCCGTAAGCCCGCCAACTGCTCAACAGGCTGATGAGTGGGACCATCTTCGCCCAGACTGATGGAGTCATGGGTATAGATGAAGATGCTGGGAATCTCCATGAGCGAGGCCAGGCGGATCGCTGGCTTCATGTAGTCGCTGAAATTGAAAAACGTACCGCCGTAAGGGCGAATCTTTGATACCGCCATTCCATTCAAGGTTGCACCCATGGCATGTTCGCGGACGCCGAAGTGCAAGTTGCGTCCGCCATAGCTTCCTGCCTGGAAGTCCCCCGCGCCTTCGAATTTCAGCCGCGTACGGTCGGAACCTGCGAGATCTGCGGAGCCGCCCACGAGCCAGGGGACATTCTGCGCGATGGCGTTGAGCACTTTGCCTGAACTGTCACGAGTCGCCATGCCTTTGGCATCAGCGGGGAACGAAGGCAGATCTTTGTCCCAACCGTTGGGCAATTCGCGGCGCTGCATTTGTTTTAGTTCCTCGGCGAGTTCGGGATACTTCTTCCCGTAGTCGTCGAACAGCTTCACCCACTTCTGCCGCAATTCGGGGCCGCGCTTGCCGATGCCGAACTGAAAATGCTCGAGCACACCATCTGGAACCAGGAAGGTGGCATCTTCGGGCCAGCCATAATTTTTCTTTGCCAGCCGGGTTTCTTTTTCGCCCAACGGTTCGCCGTGAGCTTCACTAGTATCTTGTTTGCCGGGCGATCCATATCCGATGTGACTGTTTACTACGATAAGGGTGGGGCGGTCGTTGGTCTTCAGGAAGTTGTTGTATGCATTCTCCAGTGCGTTGAGATCATTCGCATCGGTAACGTGGGTCACGTTCCAGCCATACGCGGCGAAGCGCGCGCCCACGTCTTCCGTAAATGACCAGTCGGCTGGCCCGTCCAGCGTCACCCGGTTGTTGTCATAGATCCAGCACAGATTGGAGAGTTTTAAATGGCCGGCGAGCGAAGCTGCTTCACAGCCAACGCCTTCCATCATGTCACCATCGCCGCACATGGCGTAGGTGTTGTAGCTGAACAGTTCAAATCCGGGGCGGTTGTAGCGTGCCGCCAGCCACTTGCCGGCGATGGCCATCCCCAGGCTGTTGCCCACACCCTGCCCCAGCGGTCCGGTGGTGGTTTCTATACCAGCCGCTATGCCGTATTCGGGATGCCCGGGAGTGCGACTCCCGATCTGACGGAACCTCTTGATTTCCTCCAGAGAGATTGCCAGGTCGTTCGTCGGCTTGCCCTCCGAGTCCACGCCGTGCACTCCACTCAAATACAACATTGCATACAGCAGCATCGACGCGTGGCCGTTCGAGAGCACAAAACGGTCGCGGTCAGGCCATGTGGGATCGTTGGGATCGAAACGCAGGAACTGCTGCCACAAAGAATAAGTGACCGGGGCCAGCCCCATCGGCGCGCCGGGATGGCCCGAATTGGCTTTCTGCACAGCATCGATGGCCAGAGTGCGAATCGTGTTGATACACAGAAGATCCAGCTGCTTGCCGGTCAGAATCTGCTCGCTCGCCACCATAGAAAAGCGTTCTCCCTTCAGGCACAGATAAGAGGTTCACTCCTCGACTCAGGCAGTCTATCAAGTTCTTGCCCGGCGCGGGTGACCGACAAGCAGAACTCCTCTCAATAGGTAGGATGATTTGTCTCTCGGAAGGATTCAGTGATGAAGAAATTCACAAGAAGCGGTCAGACCAAACTCTAACGCCTGATCTGCGCCAGGTAGCCATGCTCGTAGTGGTAACCCTTGGTAGTGTTCTCCACAAATTTCAGGAATTCGCGCAGCCGTTCGCGCTCGGAGACTTCCATCTCGCCGAACTTGATGCGAAGTCCGAAGGAATTGCTTCGCGTCACGGTTCCGTTGATGATTAAACCCTTGACCCAGATTTTTCCGTTCGCCACCCAGAGCCCGATCTCCAATTTGGCGCCGTTGCCGAGCATGGTGGCCGTCTCTACAAAGCATCCTCCGCGACTGGTGTTGGAGAGGTTGCCCCAGACCGGCGTGACCGAACCATCCATGCGTAATTCGACCGCAACAAAGCACTTCATTCGCGGATATTGTCTGCGGTCTTCTCCCCACGATGGCGTAAAGATGTCAGGCTCGAACGGCGGACTGGCGGCGGGGTCGGTGGCGACAACTTGCTCGATTGGATTGGGGTGGGACGAAGACGATGAACTTCCCGCCGGCTGCGAATTGACAGATTCGCCCTTGATCCTGCGCATGGCATCAAGCAGTGCGCGGTCGCGTTTTTCGGGCGGAGCTTCGCGATAGGCTCGCAACAGCTCGCCGAGATGGCTCGCGATCTGCGGGTCGGTGAGAAGCTTGGTCCAATCCGCGCCCGGCGCGGCGGCTTCAGACTTATTCATTTCCGGTCAGTTGGTGCGCGCTTCAGCAGAATTTCCACCAAGCCCTAGAGTGAAGCAGGTTGGCGGGATGAGCAAGATGACCGCGGTTACCATGGTCAGTAACCTGGGCGTGGTTACCCCGCGCGAGCGAAAGATCGCTGCCCCATGGAGGGCAGCAACCCTCTCGACTTTGCTTACCAAATGCTGTTCTCAGGCCTGCACGTTGACGGCAGGAGTGGTTTGATTTTCGCCAGTTGCGGCGGCCGTGCTGGGGGAGGATGCGACTGGAAGGCCTTGCCCGGTCACTGCCCAGTAGTCTCCCTCAAGGTTTGCAATCGCCTGCTGGGCGCCCTGCAAGCCGCCCGCCCGAAGGTCTCGTTGCACGGTTTGGTAGTCCTGCGTCAGCAAACCGTTACTGACCTGGGTGGCCGCCTGTTTCGCTGCCCCCAAGTCTCCGGCCTGTAGCGCTTGACCCACCGCCGCGAATCCCTGCTTGAGAGCCCCAGAGCTAAATGGTCCTGAATTGTTGGGCCCAAAGGCGGCCAGTTTATCGTATGCCTGGGTGGCGGTTGCCAGGTCCCCGGACTGAAGTGCCTGCTCAAGTTGCCGCCCGGCGATGTCTTCCTGCTGCCTGCGGGTAGGGGGAAGTGGCGATAGTGGCGTAGAACTCGCACTGCTAGCAATCGAGATGGACATGATGCTCTCCTAAAGAAAAGTTGAGTAAATCCGACGAAGGGATTCCTGCCCCGGTTAACTCATCGGCAAAACACCATTGCACTTGAATGCCGGGGAATTTCGAGGGTTCCCATGTCTGCTACAGCTAAAACCTGTCTTGCAGGTCACTCGCCACACAGGTCGGGATTTCGCCGACGGCGAAACCTGCTGATTCTTCTCAGTTGGCGCAGCCGCATCCCAACAACTGTCTTCCGGACGCGAAACCAGCTCGGAAACGACTGCCCTTTCCAAGACCCACCTCGGCAAATTGTGCCGGATGCTGACAACTCCCCCCTCTCTCCTTTTGTCTCTTCCCCCATGCGCGGAATCGCAGGCGGACTCCGGATGAATTAAGCTTTCATGGTGCTGAAGGAGTCGGAAGCAATCGTCTTGCGGACTTATCCGTTGCGGGAAGCCGACCTGCTGGTCACGCTATTCACTCGCGCGGAGGGCAAGGTCCACGGCGTCGCCCGCTCGGCCAAGAAGTCCCGCCGCCGCTTCGGGTGTGCGCTCGAACCCCTGACCCACGTGCGCGCTCATTATGAAGACCGCGAACGCCGCGACTTGGCGCGATTGGATTCCTGCGAAGTCCTGGAATCTCCCCTTGCTTCAGAAGTCACCTATGCGCGCGCTGTCGCGCTTGCGCATGTGGCGGAGCTGCTCGACGAGTTGCTGCCCGACCGCGAAGCGAACGATGCGGTTTTCCGGCTGGCCCTGGCGGTACTGGCCGGACTGCGTGGATCCAACCTGTGGTTGCCCATTACCTATATCGAGCTTTGGATGACGCGTCTGATGGGCTATCTGCCGGAGCTTTCGGAGTGCATGGTGTGCGGGCGTACCCTAAACGGCAGCCGCGCGTTTTTCCACGCCTTGTCGGACGGGCTGGTGTGTCTGGATGATAAGCGGCTGGCATCGTCGGAGATTTCAGCGGAATCACGCATCCTGGCGGTGCGAATGCTCCGCTCCCCACTAGAGAGTTTTGGTCCTACCCCATGGCCTAAGTCGCAAGCTGCGGACTTGCGAAAATTCCTAATCCAAACTCTCCAACGGCACATCGAGAAAAAGTTGGTGACCGCAGGGATGCTGGAGAAGGGAGGGTTCTGAAGGTGCCAACGCCCCATCAGTTTAAAGGAGCGCTTTGGCAGCTCCCTTCCCCCGGGAGTCTTGATCAGGACGATTTGCCAAACAGAAGAGCCTGGTAGGTGCCCCCGAAGCGAATTTCAAGCAGGGTTCGCGATCCGTCTGCATTTCTTCGGTACACGTAGGCATCACGCTGGTACTTAACGTCGCGCTTCACCCATTTCCCGTCGGCCCTCGCGACCACGAAATCGTTATGCAGTAGTTTCACACTCGCATCGTCGAGGGAGGATTCCCAACTGATTATGTAATCCCCCGCAGGGGTTCGTGTACCATTCAGCGTCACCGGCGAACCTAACGTGAAGGCCCGCGATCCTCTCTCGAAAGGTCGTGGTTTGAAACCGCTCGACACTAGATTCTGATGTGTTGTTTTGGCGCGCTCCTCATCACTGTAAGGGCCAACTAATATGTGGTAGGAATTGGTCCAAAGGAAACCCTTCTGCACAGCGGTGGCGGGAAACCCGAGTTGCGACAATTTGTCGATCTCGATGTGAGCCTGCGACTGATTCTTGAATTTCCCGACCTCGAAATAGAGCTCGGAGGTTGACCTGGCATTCTCTGCCGTGGAACTCTCGGTTTCGACCCGGGGCTGATTCACAGGTTCGACCCTTGGAGCCGGTCCGGGTTTACTCGGGGCGAGGCTGGGGCCAGACGCGGCGGCGGCGACAGGCAAAGAAGGCGTCGGAGGCGTTGACGACCAAGCCACCGGAGAGGAAATCTTGGCAGCAGGTTTTGCAGTAGAAGTGTCGGTGGAGGTGGGTGTAGCGGAAGTAGTCGGCCTTGCGGGTACAGACTTCGGCGGCTGAGGCTTAAACGGGTTTGCAAAGGTCCGCGACACGACTTCGGGCTCCGGATCCAGCTTCTCGGGCCGTTGCACAGGCTTGCTGACGGGTGGCAGTGCCCTCTTAGGCGGTATATCCGGAATCGATACGGCTGCTTGTGCAACCATCTGCGGAGCTGGGGGGCTTGGCAACACCACTGGAGCCGACTCTACCGGCGTGGCTAGAGTCTGTGCTGGGGGTTTTGTCGCGAATCGCTCGCCCAGGCGAATGAGCGTCTCACCGAACTCACGCCGGTAGCTTTGAAACAAGACTGCGGCCACTACGATAGCCGAAACCAAAAGCCCGGTGGCCAAACCCCGGGAGAACCCACCCAATTGCGGGGTTACTCTGACTTCTGGTGAAAAGGCGGTGAGCGGAGCAGAACCATCAGACGCGGCCTTTGTCTCCGGTGCACCGGCTCGTGGGACTGGAAATGGACGCGGCTGCGAGCCGGTTGGCGCAGTTCCTTCGCCCGTGGCATTTGGAGTTGTAGATTGGCTCATCCAACTGCGGATCTGTTCGCGAGCCTCTGCCGGCAGCGCGGTGAATCGCATCCCACCTTTGTGGGTCTCATCCGTCCATGCCAGTGTGCCGAAGGCTTCGATTCGCCGATTGTGGTTCGCGAACCAGAAGCGGATGGCCCCATTCCGCTGAACCGGATCAAAGGAGTGAAAGCAAAGTCCTCCGTCCGACACATTCAGCACGATGCCGCCATTGTTCGGCTCGATATTGACGTAGGCGTGTCCCGCGATTGTCGTTCGTGGATTTTGGCGGCGTTCCGGGTTCGTCATGGCTAGCACCACTGACTCGAGAGAAATAATAGGCTTCTTCGCGCCGTCCGCAGCAATCGAGTCCCTTCAACAATCTGCGAACTGATCGGCACCAGGGAACGGCGCGCCGGAGCTTCTGTGTTGACTTTCCGGCCAGCCGGTAGAGTCGGAATCGTTGTTCCGACTTTAAAAAGTGCACCGATTTTACACCACTCTGCTTTCTCGCAACAGATGAAAAATTTCTCATCCCTACCTCCAACCGTCCTGCCAGATCTGCCGCTAAAACAGGGGTTTCTCTCGGATAAAACCGGTAAAAGGCCAGCGAAAACGGCCAAAAACCAGCAAATTCGGCAAAGATCTCTAGCGTCGCCTTGGACGAAGCTGCCGGCCAAAGACGAAGACGGAAATGATTCACCGCTCAGGCTTCCGGCTGACGACTCCCATCTGCTTCCGTTACAATCGTTGGTTAATCCACTCGCTGCCGAACAATTTTGAACCCATCCAAGTCCAACTCGCTGACGTTTCAGCAGCTTATCCTGCGGCTGCAAGCTTTCTGGGCAGAGCGAGGCTGCGTCCTGCAGCAACCCTACGACGTGGAAGTGGGCGCCGGTACTATGGCGCCCGAGACTTTCTTGCGGGTGCTCGGGCCGCAACCTTATAAGGTCGCGTATGTGCAGCCCTCTCGCCGTCCGGCTGATGGCCGCTATGGCGAGAATCCGAATCGCCTTTACAAGCACACGCAATTGCAGGTCATCCTGAAGCCGCCGCCGGAGAACGTGCAGGAGCTTTATCTGGAATCGCTGGCCGCCATCGGTATCGACCTGCGCCAGCACGACATCAAGTTCGAAGAAGACAATTGGGAAGCGCCTACGCTCAGCGCTTGGGGTGTGGGCTGGCAGGTCATGCTTGATGGTCTCGAGGTCACCCAGTTCACCTACTTCCAGCAATGTGGAGGAGTCGATCTCGACCCGATTTCGGCGGAGCTAACCTATGGGCTGGAGCGCATCGCGGCGTTCTTGCAGGATGTGGATTCGATTTATGACATTGTGTGGGCGCGCGATCCTGACAGCGAAAAAGTCACGACTTACGGTGACGTCCGGCTAGCCGATGAACTGCAATTCTCGGTTTACAACTTCGAACTAGCGGATGTCGAGAAGACGTGGAAGCATTTCGAGTTGTGCGAAGCCGAATGCAAGACTTTGCTAGAGCAGTACTCCGCCCAGGTCAAGGACAAGAACGCTGGCGACGGCGTTGCCCGCAACAAGAAGCGATTCCCGATCCTCGCGGCCTACGACCTTTGCTTGAAGTGTTCGCACTTGTTCAACATTCTCGATGCTCGAGGCGCAATTTCGGTGACCGAACGTGTCGGAGTGATTGCGCGAGTACGGGCTTTGGCCGTAGGCATTGCCAAGGCGTATGTGGATCAGCAAAGGGACGAGGCTACACCCGAAGCAAAGCCAGACAAAAAGCCGAAGGCGAAGAGCAATCTGGAGGTCGCAACCACAACCTCATGATTACTGAGACGAGATCTTGTTAAATGCCTGACTTTCTGCTCGAAATCGGTTGCGAAGAAATCCCTGCGCGCATGCTTAACGCCGCCGCGCTCGACCTGCGCGACCGGGTGCAGAAAATGCTGGAGCGCGAACGCCTGTCGGCAAGGGGCGTTGCGCATTTTGATTCGCCGCGCCGACTCGCAGTCCTGGCAACCGGTATTCCCACCGCCCAGCCCGACGTCACCGAACAAGTGAACGGGCCGTCCGCCGCGGTAGCTTTCAAAGATGGACAGCCTATGCCTGCCGCCCACGCATTTGCGAAAAAAGCGGGGATCGATATTTCGCAGTTGGAAAGAGTCGCAACTCCCAAAGGTGAGTACCTCTCTGCGAAGGTGACCAAGAAGGGACGATCGGCGTCGGAGGTCTTGGCCGAGTTGCTTCCCAAAGAGATCAACTCTATCTACTGGCCCAGGAATATGTATTGGCGAAAGCCGGGTGAAGTCTTTGTGCGCCCGGTGCGCTGGCTGGTCGCCATGCTGGACAAGCAACTAATTCCGGTGGAATTCGACGGTGTCGACGCCGGGACCCAATCGCGGGGGCATCGAATCCTGGCCCCGAATGCGATTCCAATTCCAGACGCCGGTCCGTCCTACGTCGATACTTTGCGAGGAGCGAAAGTCCTCGGCCGCACTGAGCGTGAGCAACAGATCCGCAAAGCCCTTGACGCCGCCACCCGCACTGTTCCCGGTGCCCGCTGGCGTGAAGACAAGAGTCTGCTCGACACCGTCGTCAACCTCACCGAGTGGCCGTCGGCGATTCTCGGCAGCTTCGATCGCGAGTTTCTCGAGTTGCCTGAGGAAGTTCTCGTCACCGTGATGCGCGATCATCAAAAATATTTCGCCGTCGAAGATGGCGCTGGAAAGCTGCTGCCGCATTTTCTCGCGGTGCTTAACACTGAGGGCGATCCCCAGGGAATCATCCGTCACGGACACGAGCGCGTGCTGCGCGCCCGCTTCAATGACGCGCGTTTCTTCTGGCAGACTGACCAGAAGCATCCGCTGCGCGAAAGAGTGCAGTGGCTGAAGCATGTAACTTTCCAGAAAGACCTCGGCAGTTATTACGAGAAGACGCTGCGAGTGCAGCGCTTGTGCAGTTGGCTGTGCGAGATCATCCGCCAGAGCGGGATGACCATTCGCCCCGGCGTGGTCCACAAAGCTGCCTACCTGGCCAAGACCGATCTCACCACCGAACTGGTGAAGGAGTTCACTGAATTGCAGGGCATCGTTGGCGGCTTGTATGCTCGCGTGCAAGAACTCGATAGCGAAATTCCGGACGCAACTCGCCAATTGATCGCGCAAGCCATTTACGATCAGTACAAGCCGGAATCGATGGAGGATTCAGTGCCCCAAACGCCCGGCGGTGCAGTGCTTTCGATCGCCGACAAGGCCGACACCATCGCCGGAATGTTTGCTTTGGGATTGCAGCCCACGGGTTCGAAAGATCCGTTCGCCTTGCGCCGCCAGGCTAATGGCATTGTGAGGACGATTGCCGAGCACAAGCTGCCGCTGAGCCTGGACGGTTTGTTCCGTGATGCGCGCGAGACATATCGTGGCTCAGAGGCCGGGCGCAAGTTCTCGAAGGACGTCGACTACGCCGGTTCCGTTCGTGCATTCCTTCGCGAACGCCTGGAGTTTTACCTGCGCGACGCCCTCGGATTCAGGTACGACGTAGTCAACGCCGTCCTGGCTTCCGCCTCCGACGATGTTGTGGACGCCGTATCGCGGGCTGAGGCAGTCAGGAGTGTCTTACATATGCCGGAATTCCAAGCCATCGCGGCAGCCTGCAAGCGCATGCGAAACATCCTGAAGCAGGCGGCGGAGAAGGGAATTAACCCTGCGGCAAAGTTCGAGGACTTGCCGGCGTCTTCACCGGAAGAAAAGAGCCTAGCAGCATACCTGGAGCTCAACGCGGCGAGGATTGAAGCCAATCGACAGAAGAAAGAGTACGGCGAAGCACTCCACTTGCTTTCAACTGTCAGAGAACAGGTCGATGCCCTCTTCGACAAGGTCATGGTGATGGTGGATGACACGCGCATCCGGGCCAACCGTCTCGCCCTGCTGCAAACCTTGCTGAGGGAGTTCACAACCATCGCCGATTTCTCCGAAATCGTGACTGAAGGCAAGACCTAAGCGCCGTCCTACTGCACTTTCTGCAACCGTGCAATCAACTTCTGCGCCAGGTTCTCTTCCGATTCCGACCACAGCAATCGTTGGCTCGCGCCTGAGTGTTTCTCCACATTGCTGGTGAACTCGACCAACTTCTGCACATTCGCCCGCACCTGCATCTCCGCTTCCGGCGTAAGTCGCACATGTTCCTGCAAGAAGGGTGAATCAGGACCAAAGTCGACTTGAATATGCCCCTCCTCACGGTACGATCCCTCGTCAAACTCTTCGCCGCGTACCACGAACCTGACCAGAGACGGCTTCAACAGCCACTCTTTTTCTCCCTCGCCAAGCATCCACAAGTCCCACGCCGCTTCAAACACATAGGCATAATCCTCATGCAGCAGGTCGGAAGCCACCAGGACCGCTGCCTCCGGCTGAATTCCCCGCGGATACGACTGCTCCAGAATCGTGGCTTCGTCCCATGAGACCGGATGCAGCGCCACATACTTGATTCCCGGCCGCTCCACGGAAAACGGAAACTGCCGCATCACGGTCAACGCGCGCGGCAGCATATCTTCGACATCGAAATCTGGAAACCACACACTGAGGTAAAGCGAATCGGCCACGAATTTCTCCGTTGAAGGAAAACCCTATGCGAACCGGTCATTATTGTAGATGTTTTGTCGGCCAAGCTGCTTTGACAGTGCAGAAGACGCACTGCTACCATCGAAACTGTTCCGTCACAAGCTCTCGTCTCACCTCGTCCCCGTCGTCTAGCCTGGCCTAGGACATCGCCCTTTCACGGCGGTAACACGGGTTCAAATCCCGTCGGGGACGCCAACTACTTTCTCACAGTGTGCTAGCTGCCTTAGTTGTTGAAACAACGTGGGGTTGGCGGTGTTCAAAAACTTCTGGGTTTTTTCGTATTCAATTCCGCCTTGGAACAAGAAATTTTGAACACGTAGCCTTTCCTCAATCTCTGCGCGTTGCCAAGCAGCCGCTATGTCCACCAACATCAGGTTCGCGAAGCGTAGGAATGCGTCGATCGTTCCATGTTGCGAGTGACCGGCGTGCAACTGTTGAGTGATAGCGTGGATCTCATTATCGAAGTCGGAATTCGCCTGGAGATAATCGGCTTGGTTCACTTCGCCCCGAAGCTTGGCTCGCAGCAGCTTCCCCTTCAGCATCTTTTGTTCTTCAAGGCGAATCCTGAGCTCCTTGATCATCGCAGTCGTGTCGGCGTGTCTGTTCGCCCATACCTTTGATGCGATCTCAGGAAACTCAGCCACGGTCCCCTCGTCCGGTCGTAAGGTTCGAAGATATTCGACGAACTCAGATTCTAGTACAGTCTTGGACACCTTCACAGCTCTACACCCAGGATTGCGGCACCAGTAGTGCGCGTAGTACTTCAGTTTGCCTTTGTTCATCCCACCGGTGAGCGGAGTTCCACACGTACCACACTTCACAAAGTGTTTAAGAGGAAATGCTGGGTTGTGTTTTCGTTTGGGTGCGCTTAGCAGCTTGCGCCCAGACAGCAGTCGCCGCACAGTTTGAAATAGCTCCTGACTCACTATCGGGTCATGGAGACCCTTCACCGGCTCGGGAACCGCGGACGAGTATACCCAGCCCGCGTAAATAGGCTTACGCAATATTGCATCGAATGTCTGGGCGCTCAGCTTCTGTCCGCGCTTCGTTACAAGCCCTTTGTCGGTGATGATCTTCAGAACCTGAATCTTGGTGTACATACCTGTCGCATAAAGCTCGAAGGCCTCGCGTACAAGAGACGCGGTCAACGGATCCGGCTTGATGTTCGCGCCATTATTCTGTTTCAAGTCGTTGAGGAATCCGATCGGTGCGGCCCAAGGCCAGCGGCCTGCACGGACGCTGGCAGCCGAACGCTCTTTCATTTTCTCAGACAGCGCATCGGAGAAATATTGATTGAATACCCCATGAACACCAGCTGCCATCCGGCCCGCCGCTGTATTGTCCACGTTTGGTTCTGCCACAGAGAGCAGAGTGATATCGTTCTCTCGCAGCTCAGAAATGGCCGAGCTCTGGTCGGCGACGTTGCGAGCGAAGCGGCTCAATGACTCAACGATGACATAGCCGATCCGATTTCGGTGTGCCTTGCAGTAGGACAGCAACTTCACGAAGGAAGGTCTGTCCGCCCTGCGTCCAGACTCACCCGGCCCAAGGATAACCTCTGCAACGACGATGCTACGCAGATCAGCGAGTCTTCGGCATCCGTTTTCCTGATTCTTCAGGTTTAAAGGGTCAGCCTGTTCCGGGGTGCTGACCCGTAAATACAGGACAGCTTCCGATGCCATACGCTTATTTGTCCCGATATTCACGGGCTGTCCTTAGGCCGCCCTCGCCGCCGTCGCGGTGTCGGGTTGGTACTGATCTGACAGGGTTTCAAAGATTGCCGCAAAGATCTCAGCGAGCTGGTACATCTGTTCCTTGCGCTGCCCTTGAGTAGTTGTGCGCAGCGGCTGGATAGCATCAGATGTCTGTTTGGCCAGAGTGTGGCCGGTGGTCCCTGTGCCGACCTTTGCACGCTCAGTTGTCTCCCCCCGAACCGCGTTGGATTTTGCAGACATAGACTCGCGTTATCGATCACGCCGCTCCTTCGCTCACCGCACTGAAGATGACCACCTCAGCTTCGTTTTGCACACAACTTATGGACCTGCCAAACGCTTGTCCGATACTCGGCAGCAAGTATCCGATATGGCTTTTTCGTCAATTTCCGCTCCCTACGCAGTCCGGCCACATCCCTAGCGGAAAATACGCGCAGAGGAGGTCTTCCAATGCGCTTGCCAGCGCGCTTGGCTTGCGCGATTCCAGCACGAACCCGTTCCTTCAGGAGATCTCGCTCGAACTCCGCTACTGTGGATAAAACGCCGAAGACCAAGCGACCCGATGCCGAGCTAGTATCCAGATCTTGCTTCACGGCGACCAGATCGACATTCAGGCGCTGGAGTTCCAGAGAAATATCAAGCAACTGCCTTAGACTCCTGGCCAGCCGATCCAGAGCCCAAATACACACTGCTGCAAAACGGCCCCGTCGCACCTGCTGCATCATCTCGTCGAATGCTGGGCGGCTCTCGTTGGCGCCGCTCTGCCCTTTGTCACAAAACACCTTGTACTTCCAGCCGCGTCGTTCTACCAATTGCCTTAACTCTGCGAGCTGTGCATCAGTTGATTGCGCGTTCGTGGATACCCGAAGGTAAAGCGCAACCTGTTTGTTCACCATGAAGCACCTCCCTATCGGGCGTAAGTAGAAGGGCCATCGCGAAAAAGCGCAATCTGGGCACCGGGACATCGCTGCAAACCACGTATTTTGATCCGTTTCTCTAGTTGGCGAAGGTTGATAAATATTTGGTCCAATTCGTGTCCCAAGGTTTCCTGTTTCTGCGACTTAGCCAAATTTTTCTCGCAGCTATTTTCATTGGTGGCTCGACGCGCGTTCTGCTTGGTTTCTTGTAAGCAGGAATCTGTTTTCTGCGTTTCTTGATTCCGTCGAAATTCCACTGTTAAAGGCGAATATTCTGAGGCTGTTTTTCTAAGCCTGATCGAGCCAAATCCGCCTGTTTCCGTCTGATCTGCTCTTCCCCGAAACTTCCCCTCGGCTAGATCGCTGCCTCATTGGTTTCGAGTTTTTGATTTCAGTAGCGCCTCTTCTGTGCTTCTGAAACCTTCAAATGCTTGCCGTGCCAGAACGTGCCGTCTAGGCTGTCGATCGCCTCCCGCCCATCCCGATCGTCCCTTATATGAACGAACCCAAAGCCTCGCGATTCCCCTGTTTCGAAGTCGATATAGATCGTGACCATTTTTACGTCACCGTAATGTTCGAATAGTTCCTGCAGGTCTTCTTCTGTGACGTCCTTCGCGAAATTCGAGACGTATAAATTCACGATTGCCTCCCATATATAGATTCATCTCACCTCACGATTAACGTGCATCCTGGGTGAGTGTCTGAATCCAATTCAACAAATCTGAGTATCGAAAGCGGATGCGGCGCTTTGACAGACGCACGACTGGAATTCTCTGCTCGCTTACAAAGTGGTAAAGTGTAACCACCGCTAAGCCGGTAATCTCCGCCACTTCGCGTACCGTCAGTAGTCGTTCGTTTCTCGTGGTTTCTGGAGTCATAGCCGATATTCCCAACTCGTCGGTATCCCTTGCACAAAACCATCCAAACTACAAAAGCAAAAGCGAACTACTTTTCACGCCGGTAGATGATTCGTTTCCCTGTGATCGGGTGAATGAATCGAACTGTGTCGTCAAGATCTTTCAACCTCCGAAAGAGCTTCTCTGGGTCCGGAACGAACCGCGGTCGGGGAGCGGGCAAGAACAGCTTGCGATTACTCTTCTCCGGTTCATTTGCTCGCTTTATGACTCCCGCTGTTTCTGCGTAGCGTAACTTTCCATACGCCTGGTCCATGGAAATGCCGAGTTTGCGCGCTATATCCCTGGCTCGTACGGGCCTTCCTTTTGCAGCAGAAATGTCCTCCACAACCCGTCGGGTGGCCTCACCTGCACGTTTCGCTAGATGTAGGCTCTCAACGAAGACTGGTTCAAAGATCAAAGCTGCGATCGCGAAGTCCGCAAACTCCACTACCAGCGAGCTATGTGTGAAAAGCTTTCGGCCCGGTTGAAAGGATCGAATCAGGCACACAGTGCGGCATGCTTCGGCGAATGCTGGGTAGTAGCGACGGACACTCAGGTCGTCAACAAACAGCTGTTCTGCTATTTCCTCAAACCATTTGGGAAAAGTGACTTTGGTCCCCACCTTCCTCTTTAGTAGGCGCTGCACCGTGTGCCAGGCTCTCAGTTCCCTGCGACTCAGCGGGTCGCCCGGCTGCGTATACGCTTTCACGATCTGGCGCGTTTGCTCGCTCGACTCGTCAACCCAGATCGAAATGTGCCTCGTCTCGTCATCAATTTTGAGACGATTCTTTGTGGTAGTTGAGATAGCGGCTATGGGTCCATAAGCTACATGCTCTTCGGTGACAGGCTTTCTGGTAACAATACGGACTAGCTTGCCTTCGCTGATGAGTTGTCGAATCGGATCAATCATGCCCGCCGCTTCGTTATGCTCCTGCACATACACGACCTTGTGGCGGAAATCTGAACGGGAATAGGTCCATGCCTGGTCAGAAGCGCTGGTAATCTCCGCCATGGCATTCTTCGGCACCAAACGGAGCACTCGCGTTACGAGCCAATTCTTGCCGCCTGAGCTATGCCCTCTGACGAAGACGTTGAGCGGATGAGGAAGTATCCGTGACACTGCCACAACAAGAAGCACGAGTGCGTTTTGCTCTTCTCCGACAAGCCCAACACGCTTCATCGCGAGCAGAAACTCGTTGAAGAAGCGCTTCGATTGCAACAGCTTCCGCGCTTCCTTCTCTGCACGCCGCCGTTCAGCTCGCGTTACTTTGTGTTTACTCATCGGGATGCCTTTTTGAACTGACTTGCCCACCGGTCCAGCGCGCGTTGCGCTTTCTTATTGATTGCTAAGGGCGTGAGAAACCGATGAACATTGGTGACACCGTTTCGGTGGAGATAGCGCCGCACTCTCTGCAATGACGGTGACCGGTGCCGTGCTCCAGCGAGAAGTCGACGGCCTTTATCACCGAGTGTGTTGCTCAGGTACTGTTCCAATCGGTTCCAGTCGAACTCGACGAACTGCAAATGCTTTGGACAAATGACATCAGCAAGATCGATGAAATTGTCGAGTGTCAAAATCTCGTTATCTCGGAGTAGGCCGCTGTGCAGTTCGACCTCGACTCGAAAAACGCCCAGGTTCTTCTTCTCGTAGCAGCGGACGAGCTTGCCGGTCTTGCGGCTACCGTAATAAAGGACTCTCTTCTTATCTTCGTTATGCACGACGGTGGCTCTTTCCGAACAGTCCGTGTTGGCGCACGAACTTCTTGGTTATTCCGACCGACGGACAAAAATCGACCGCAATCTCCACGGTCAAAAAACGGAAGAAACGGCAATATTTCGTTACCGTTTGGACCTCCGCGTAGGACAGACCAGTTTCATCATCGGCAATGAGAGTTATCTTCCACTGCTTCAACCAACCTTTTAGGCGCTCATACTGCCAGTAGATTTTCGCGTCGTTGGTCAGGCTCTGGTACTGGCGACACCTGGCGTACGTGGGTGTCGAAGTCTGGCACCGAACGAAGGAGTCGCGGACGACCCTGAAGCCTTCTACCTTTGGTGGCTTTCGCCCTTGCCGAGCCCATGACAGGATCTGAAGGCGGTCCAGTCGCACGCGGACCCTTTCGTTTGCGTCAAGTGGTTTAGTGGCGGCCTTCTTCGTATGTGCGGCATCCTCCACGGACATCTATTAGTCCCTCCTGTCTATTAACGTGTGCTGGCCTTGTAACGCGTTGGGCCGATTCCGGACCGACAATCAGGCCTGGTACGGTTTCTGGACGCGCAGCAAAACCGCCCGGATTGTTTCCTTCGCGGGGGGAAGGAGCAGATGTTTGACATCCATGACTACAAACGTGCCTAGTAGTTTCTGGTTTCTGTCGGCTAACGTGAGGTCATCGCCAACCTTTGGAACGCGGTCGGCAGGATAGTTGTGAACCACTCGGCGCATCCCCCCTGTGGGCTCTTGAATCGAAAGCTCAACCAGCCCATCGGTCCGCAAAGGCGGCAGTCCAATGTGCGCAACCTGCAATGCCAAGTTGGTTTTCTTCATTGCGATCTTTTTCATTTGTTGGCCATTCTCCCTGACTTTCAGATTTGCCGACTTCACTGCGTCACGAGTCGTCGGCAAACCCGTTATACTTTGGGCGTTCAGGCGCAATCTTGCGATTTGTTCGCGACTTGCTGGAAAGTGTGCTTTTTTGACGTGGCAGTGACGAAAAACAAAGGGGGAGATTTTGGGATTAGGCACCCCCCATTTATTTTTGAAAGTCCAATTGGGTCAGAAATCAGGATGGGAGAAGACTCTGGCAACGTGCGGGGCAGGAAATCCAGTAAGGCGTGGGAACCGTTACTCCAGGGCGGCACCGCACCACATTCATGGATTATCGTGCCTCCCTGGATTGAGGAAAGCTTCCTCGAACGGTGGTTTAGCGCACTCAGCGAGAACGAGGAGCATCACAAGAAGATGCACGAGCTCGACGGCTATTGGGAATATCAAGAGGCTGTCGCAGACCTCAACCGGAATTGCTCCTTATTCTGCCAAAGGCAGGACGCGATTCAGAATCCACCACCTATCCACTTCCAACTCTTTCTCTGGCGCGAACTCCAAGCATACGGAAGGCATTTGAATCGGGTAGTAAACATCAATCGAGCCTTGCGCGAGTGTTCCGAAGCTCTTGCAACCGCTCAAACTCACTCTCAACGCATCGCAGTTCGTGCACGTTTGGGAAGTGACCTCGGTCCAATGTTCGAGCAGGTCGACGATGCCCGGTTCCGCATCCGAGAAGTCGAGAAGGACTACTGGGATAGGGTTTTTTGCGTTGGATCGTTCACGAGTGAGTATGCAGACGAGGACCCGGATCTTCATTTCCACGAGATGAAGATGAGGAGGCTTTCTGAATCTCTCCATTTTCCGACACTCAAACAAGAGCGGAACTTGGATTCAACTTTTCAAATCAGAGTTGGAGACCTACTACGGAAGTATGGCACGAATCCTTACGTCAACCGGTTAACCCTGCTCACCATCAGTCGATTGGTACTGCTTGTGTACATTTGCGCAGAGCTGGCTCTTGATGTTGAAAATAATCTGACAATCTGGGGCAGTGATCCACCTCGAACTCTCAGTATTGATAAAACCTATGAAACGCTTCGGGACGCTGGATTGCGATAGCTAGCACTCTTGTTCAAAAGCGACAAAACTGCAAATCCTGGTTCTCGCCTGTTCCAACTAAAAGCTGGTCTGGCCGTCTTTCAGGGGCGGGTTCCGGCAAAGAAAGGCGCAACAGTACACAGGCAGGCCTTGCAGACAGATCAATGGCGCATTACCTTTCGTAACTTTTCGCCGCCCGGTCACTTTGTATCTAATTGATTCGATAGTCGTACCCAGTAGTTCCATGAGGTCATGTCCAAACGTGCTTGGACCTTTGGTGATATTGCAAAAGGGACCTGTGCTTTCGTGTCTTGAGCAAGCTGCCCCGGAACTTGTCTAATCATCAAGCGGACGCCCTTCCTATTTAATCAGGAGGACAGGCAGGTGGACCCAGGCGGACTGGGTTGGAGAAATAGAAGATGAAACACTTTTTGGAGATATTGACGGACATCAGGATTGGCGGTGCAGAAGTCGGCGGGACGTTAACTTTGCTGCTCCTCATCACCTATGGGTTATACAAGGCGTGGCGGGAGTTCATCTGGAAGCTTTTCAAGTGAACTTTCTAGTGCCGCGAACACCGTATGGTTGTGGACCCCTTTGCGGGATGTGGTGGGTTGCCGCCCGCGGCATCACCGGAGCCTGCACGAGAACCGGCTTTCACACGTGATAACTTCTTCACGTTCTTGTCAGTGTTCAATCTCTTCTTCACCTAAAGTCTTATCAACACGAAAAAAAACAACGCAACGGGCGACGGCTATTCTGCACTGCCTCAACAAAAACTGATCGGAATCCAAACGGGCGTTGAACGGCGGGCTGTAACGACTCTACTTCTACACTCTACTTCTTACTTTCGTAATTCTATTTCTCACTTCTGCTTCTACTTCTTTAACTCACTTCTCTTTACTTGTCTAATTTAAGCGCGGCACACGGCGTGTTTTTTCGTGTTGATAATATTTAGGTTCTTGGGCTGGCAGGCCAGCTCATGTGTGCAGTCGGAGGCGAAACTCAGGAGTACTGCTATTAGCGGTCAACAAAACAGAGGCGACGGTTCGTATGCCCGTTCAGTGTCTGCCAGGCACCGCGAGGTTGAAAAGAACCAGCACAGCTCCCCAACCAAGTAACCCCAATAGGGAGAGGATTAACAATGCTGGGATCGACGCTATGGCCCACTTCACCATGAAGATGACCATCGAACCAAACGGCATGCGAATATCCGTTACGACAACCCCTGCCACGCGAGTTTCGCGAGGTTGTCTCGCTTTTTCAATCTGAGCAGGTTCCGGTTGCCCGAGGCGGGTTTGGATTCTCTGTTCGATTGCTTCTTGTGACCAATCACTCATCGGTTTTCCATGCCTTTCAGGAGCATAGACTATATTCTATGTACTACGGCTCACCAAAAGAAAACTATTGGTGAGTGGCTGCCAATCCGGTCGATCCGCGAAAGACTTTAGGCCTGGCGATTAGGCGCAAACGGCTTGCTCTGGGCCTCACCCAAGAGCAACTAGCTGAAGCAGCAGATCTTCACTGGACCTACGTTTCTGGTATTGAACGCGGGATTCGCAATGTTTCAATTCTCAGACTTTGCCGCATCGCTAATGCCCTCAATCTCCGCGTACGAGATCTGGTCAAAGAACTCTAGCCGTGAACCTTTTGTTTGATATACCGCACTGCCGCTCCGGTACGACCAATACCAGCGCTGCAATGAACCAGGACCGGCTTCTTTAGACTTTTGTATGCTCTCCACACTTCCTTTAGCTGCTGGTCGGTCAGCGGCGGCTTTCGGCAGTTGGGAACGCTGATGTGCGCGACCCGAAACCCTTTTGATTTGTAATATGGAAGAAGGCCTACTCGAAGATCTTCGTACAGTCTTAGCTGGCGTTCGTCGAGCAAAACGAGGATCGACCGAAAGCCCTGTTCCTGAGCTTCCTTGATCCAAGCATTCACTGTCGCTTTCCTGACCTGACGCCCGCGTTTGCCTCCAATCCCAGGTCGACGTCCGCGCGCCAGCTTTCTTGTGATCACCCATCGAAACTTCGGCATTTCGCCTCCTAAGTTTGCCGCTCTTGGACCGATAATTGTATGTTCTTGGACAGAATCCGAACATCGCAATCGCCTTGGTTTCAGTAGGTTATTGTGCTTTTAGGGTGAGATTGGGGTTGTGAGAGTCTGTCTGGGTGTGCAGCGTTGCATTTGGCTGCGTTCTGGCGCATAGCCGAAGGTTGGGTGAGGGTTAGGTAGGTCCAATTTTCTGGGTAATCCCAATGTAACATATTGATACGAATATAGTTAGCATGATTTGTTGGCGTTCTGGAGGCCAATCTTGGAACAAATATGGGTGATCGTGGGTCGCGTCAAGCCAAGCTCTGGAACTGTCCCTCAAGCTCGGCAGTAACGTTGCGCCAGGTGCGTGAAGTTCCGCCCCAGTAGGGGGAGGAATACAAGGGCTTGCTCCGCAGTCCCGTGCGCGTCAGCGTGGATGGAAGGTCCCTGGATTTGGTAGTTCATGTTGTCTCCTTCTTAAGTTGCGCTGATACCTGTGATCATTCGATGATCGGAGGGCGGTTATTCGGAAAATGGTGCATTCGCGACGACATCG
>Ga0207153_1022_pt1 | contig 34802 bp, 32 predicted proteins | sample Alteio_BWMinHeat_27_FD_153580 | JGI IMG/M metagenome (GOLD analysis project Ga0207153, IMG submission 153580) | Enriched cells from forest soil in Barre Woods Harvard Forest LTER site, Petersham, Massachusetts, United States -... | ecosystem: Environmental > Terrestrial > Soil > Temperate forest >...
CCCAAAAAATTGGCACAAAAAGCGGTGATTAATAGCAAAAAGGCAAATTTCATATCGGTTGTTTAAACAGCCTAATTTACTTTTTTATAGTGATATAAAAAGTAGCGCCTTCGCCCGGGGTGGACTTTACATAAATATTGCCGCCCAACGCATTGATCAGGTCATTAACGGTAGATAGACCAATACCGGTACCTTTTTTATTATACCGGTCGGTTATTTTCAATGTAAAGTTATTCGTAAATATCTTTTCATGATACTGCGCGGCTATGCCAATGCCGTTATCCTCAACTTCAAAGCGATAAAAATCATCGTCCTCGTCATACCTTATTTTGATAATGCCTTTATCCTTGTTATTGTACCGGATGGCATTGCTTAGCAGGTTAATAAATATCTGTTCAAAAGCTATTAACGACAGGTTGAGTTCAATTTTATCTTTCGGCAACAGTGTTTCAATATTATCGGGAATGGAAAGCAGGTTCAGTATTTTACGAAGCGTTCCTGTAAAATCAAATTTTTGTTTTTTAACCAGCAACAACGCAGGGTCCCTGGAGTAAGCCAGCATTTCTTCTACCAAACTCATTAAATTTTGAGTGGCGGTAATGTTAAGGTCGACCAAAAGGATGCAGCCTTCATCCTGCAATTTCAGGTGCCTTAATCGTAGTGCCTGTGATGTTAGCAAAATACTGCTTAACGGATTTTTAATATCATGCGCAGCCATCGAGGCAAATTTTTGTATCAGTACATTGGAGTTAAGCAGGTCCTGGTTAGTTTTTTCCAGGTGTATGATCTTTCTTCTTAATTCCAGTTTATCTACAACTTGTTTAGCCAGGGTTTTTAGTGCATTAATTTGGTCGTCGGCCAGGATCTTTTTCTCGTAATCAATTACACATAACGTTCCAAGCGCATGGCCGTCTTCTGTTACCAAAGGCACACCTGCATAGTAAGTTATACTGATCGGGCCCGTCACTAACGGGTTTTCGGCAAAGCGCGGATCAACTTTAGCATCAGGAACGATCATAATATCATTATGCGATGCTATAGCGTGTGAGCAAAAAGACAGTTCTATCGGGGTTTCAGTATCGTCCACACCTATATGTGATTTGAACCATTGCCGTTTGGCATCAACTAAACTAATAAGAGCAATGGGTGTTTGACAAATGACTGAGGCGAGCACGGTCAGATCGTCAAAATCCTTTTCTTCGGCGGTATCTAAAATATGGTAAGAATGTAAAGCGGCTAAGCGCTCTTCTTCATTCACTTCCTTTACAAGCAACGGTATATCCAATGTCAGCTTAGTTGAACAGTACGAATAGAATAAACGTATAAATAAGATTTTGAGTTTTTTGTTTTAATTTATTCACTTAAGGGCTAACCCTGAAGTAATCAAAATCAGCATAACCTTTAGAATAGATCAGCCCCGGGTTTAAACACACTACCCCTACCTTTGCTCCGATCCACGTTCCCTTTTCGGCTTTATAATTACTGCCTATATCGGTATAAGTTTTACCGTCTACACTATAAGTGTAATGGCAAACAGCATTTTCGCCTACGCTAACCTTTAGCCAAACTGTATTGGTGTTTATAGGAACTGTAACTAATGGTTTGGGTACTAAAAATTTCTTATCGTCTTTTTTGCCTTCATAAATAACCAGGTTATTGCCTGTCTCCTGTTTCTCTATACATAGGTATGTATAATAATTACCGGTAATGGTTAACCCTGCCCTGTCGTTTATAGCAGTAGGATGAAATTGTAACTTGGTAACACAGGTAAATATCGGTGCCATAAATTTTTGCAACAATATGTTTGGCGCGTAAAACAGGCTGCCGGTATCAGTTGGGTTACAAATCGCATTTAACCGGATAAACCCTTTACGTGCTGTCAAACTATACCAGGAACTATGCGGTGCTGCCTGCCATTGCCATTGCAAACCCAGTTTGGGTACCGAAAATTCATCAGAAGTTTGTGGTACAGCTACCGGGTATTTTTTGCCAACGTTCGGCATTTTATAGCTCATTACCGGTTGTCCGGTTCCCGTATCGTCTTTATCTTCGCCAATAACGGGCCAGCCATTTTTCCATGTAGCAGGTTGCAAATGCAAAATGCGTCCATAAGCGCCTTTATCCTGGAAATGGATGAACCACCATTCACCGGTTTGAGTTTCAACTAACCCGCCTTGGTGCGGTCCGTTGGTGTTAGTATTGCCCTGGTGCATTACTATCTTATCTTCATAAGGGCCATAAATATTTTTTGACCGGAATACCGATTGCCAGCCACTGCTTACACCACCCGCAGGCGCGGCAAAGTAATAATAGCCATCACGCTTCGGCATAAATTTAAATCCTTCCAAATTTCGCTGTTTTTTAAGGTCGCGATAGATGAGCGTACCATTATCAAGCAGCCTTTTACCGTCAGCGCTCATTTTATGCAAAATAGCGGGGTCAGCACCTTTACGGCCGTGTATCAGGTATGCCTGCCCGTCATCATCCCAAAACGGGCACGGGTCCTCCCAGTTGGCAACGGCTTGTACTAAAGTCATGTTCCATTTACCTGCCGGGTTTGTAGTTGAAGCCATAAACAGGCCATCTTCCGGCGTACAGAAATAAACATAGAATATCCCTTTATGGTAACGGATTGCCGGTGCCCATGAACCCTGCCCCGGCTGCATTTTCTGGTATCGCTGTAAAGGCAAATGATCATAAACATAATTGATGATCGTCCAGTTCACCATATCTTTCGAGTGTAATATGGGTATGCCGGGCGCGCAATTAAAGCTGGATGCTACCAGGTAATAATCATTACCAACCCTTATTACGTCGGGGTCAGAATAGTCCGCATAAATTATTGGATTTTTATAAGTGCCGTCGCCATTATCGGGTACCCAAATCTGGGCCTTAATGGTTAAAGTAAGAAAACTAAAGACGATGATGGCAGCGAGCTTATGCATAAATAAGTGGTCAAATAATCAGCATCCAAAATACATAACTAAATTCAATTGTCAATCTTCCAATCTTTTACAGGCAAGCGCGTTAATAATTGGCAACTACCCTCTTTCCGCCGCAGGCGAAGAGAGGGTGATCGAGCGGCTTAGCGATGATCGGGTGAGTCTTAATGAAGCGATATCGTCAGCGCCCTGACGGCGAGTACTCACCCCGGATGCGCTACGCTGTCCGGCCCTCTCTTCGCCTGCGGCGGAAAGAGGGCTAAGAAGCACTTAAATTAACATACAACCTCTACAACCCTTACAACCTTTTCAACTTTTCTTATAACTTTGAATCATGCAAAAAATACTGGTAGCCAACCGTGGCGAAATTGCTTTAAGGGTTATGCGCTCGGCGCGCGAAATGGGTATTAAAACCGTGGCGGTTTACTCTGCTGCTGATCGTGATGCGCTGCACGTGCGCTATGCTGACGAATCTGTATTCATTGGTGAAGCGCCGTCCAATCAATCCTACTTAGTTGGCGAAAAGATAATTGATGCCTGCCGTAAAACCGGGGCCGAAGGCATTCACCCCGGTTACGGATTTTTAAGCGAGAATGCCGCTTTTGCACGCATGGTGCGCGAGGCGGGATTGATATTGATAGGCCCGTCACCCGAAGCGATGGAAGTGATGGGTAATAAGCTATCGGCCAAAGCTGCTGCATTGAAATATGATATACCAATGGTACCCGGAACGGAGGAAGCCATTACCGATGTTAACGAAGCAAAAGCACGGGCAGTTGAAGTTGGTTTCCCGATATTGATAAAAGCTGCTGCCGGTGGTGGTGGCAAGGGCATGCGCATTGTTGATAGCGCCGCCGATTTTGAAGAGCAAATGCAATTGGCTGTTTCTGAAGCTACTTCCGCTTTTGGGGATGGATCAGTGTTTATAGAGCGATATGTATCATCGCCAAAGCATATTGAGATACAGGTTTTGGGCGATACCCATGGCAACATTGTGCATTTATTTGAGCGCGATTGTTCGGTACAGCGCCGCCACCAGAAAGTAATTGAAGAAGCACCGTCATCTGTATTAACACCTGCCATACGCGAAGCAATGGGCAAATGCGCGGTTGACGTGGCACGTTCCGTTAACTACACCGGTGCAGGTACGGTTGAGTTTATTATGGATGAGCAGCTTAACTTCTATTTCCTGGAAATGAATACCCGCTTGCAGGTAGAGCATCCTGTAACCGAGTTAATTACAGGTATTGATTTGGTAAAAGAGCAAATACAAATTGCACGTGGCAAAGCCATTAGCTTTAAACAGGAAGACCTGAGTATAATAGGTCATGCTGTTGAATTGCGTGTATATGCCGAGGACCCTGCCAATAATTTCCTGCCGGATATTGGCACACTACAAACTTATATTACGCCAAAAGGTCCGGGCGTTCGTGTGGATGATGGCTTTGAGCAAGGCATGGAAATACCCATTTACTATGACCCCATGATAGCCAAATTGATCACTTACGGAAAAGACCGTAAGGAAGCTATCGAGCGAATGGTACGTGCCATTGATGAGTACCAGATAACCGGAATAACCACCACCTTAGGCTTCGGCAAATTTGTAATGGAGCACGAAGCGTTTACATCCGGCCATTTTGATACACATTTTGTAAAAAAATACTTTACACCCGAAGTGCTGCAAAGCGATAATGAACAGGAGGCTTTGATTGCCGCTTTAGTTATGGAGCAGTTATTAGGCACAAAGAAAAACGCAGTTACTGAAACTGCGGTTAGTACCGAGTCAAACTGGGTTAGGAACAGGAAAGAGTTTTAGTATCAAAAATATTTTAATGCAGTTACCTTCAACATCCTTTTTAGGCGATAGTAAGCGTATCAACTTTATAAATGGATGTAACCTTGCATTAACATCTTATAACCATACCGCTGAGTTTGAAGAAAAACACACGCATGAAAACCCCAGCGTTAGTTTGCTTTTGAAAGGAGCATACCAGGAAGATATCTCCGGTAGTTTATTCAAACGTCAACCCGGAGATTTAAAGTTTGTTGATGGCGGGCAATCGCATCGATGTTATAATTATTCGATAGATACTGTAAAAATCAACCTTGAATTTACACCTGAGTTTTTTGCAACTACAAAACTTTCTTCAAAGTTTATTGGTGATATAGCGGAAAATTACCTGAATAAAATAACACTTATCAAGCTGTATCACGGCTTTATTGAAGAGCAAACGCCCATAACAGCTTCATCACAATTATTATTGTTTCAGCTTTTCAATCAACCGGTTATTAATGTTACTGCCAAAGCAGCTCCGCAATGGGTTGATCGGCTTAGAACATTATTGCATGACGAATGGGATGGTAATTTTGATCTGCAGTATTTATCTGCAGTACTTGGCGTGCACCCGGTAACAATTTCCAAATGGTTTCCTTTTTATTTTAAAATGACCCTGAGCGAGTACCTGCGGCTTATTAAAGTAGAAAAAGCTATTTCTTTGTTAAAAAACACAAAGTCGGGCCTTAGTGAAATTGCCTACGCCTGCGGGTTTGCCGACCAGGCTCATTTTACGCGTACGTTTAAAGCAGCTACCAGTTTTTTACCGAAGGATTTTCGGAAAATTTAATTCATTAGCTAATCTCATTCAATTTTCTTGTTTTTATACTGTCGATATTTGTGTGAAATATCCGTTTTATCATGCAGGTTAAATTAGTCGCCATTACCATTTTTCTTCTTGTTTTCTCCGGCTTCCAACTAAAAGCTCAAAATTTTGACCCTTTTAATGGTAATGCTCAACAATTTCATGTTCAGCTTGACAGGTACTTTCCTTCACGCGAGGCAGAGAGTAGCGAACGAGCAGTACTTTTAAAACAAGTAAATAATTTTATAAGCCACAATAACTGGAAACCATCCACAATTAAATCCCGGCTACAGGTTTATGAACAACTGATGGTAAAAGTTCAACGGCATGAGGCATACTATAAAATAATCCGTTTAAGCAACACAAAGGACACTGCTGCATCAGCAACAGAAAATTTGATGAGCAATACCGGCGACCGGTTAACTGCCGGGGTTGAGCAAGATTTAAAGCTTATGCGGAAGGCTGATCTGAAAAAATACGTTCCGGCTTCTTTTAGCTATTTCGTTAACCAGGCATTACAAAAAGAACAAAAGCTTAGTGCCAATGACCTTAAATTGATAAGTGAACTGACTGATCCTTTACTTGATGGATTAGTAAACCGGTACGATTCGTTATTAGATAGTATTAAACCGCCACCTGCAACAGCTAAAAGCGCTGCCGCCTATTACCAGGCGTACAGCAATCACAAAGAAGTTTTTGCAGCAACATTGATTGATATTACCCGTTGCGGGATAGCGCGTGCCCATGCTTACGGATTTCGTAATGCAACTACAGAAAAATATCAAAATAATCTGCAAAACAGCGAAGACAGCGTTAGGGCTTTGTTGATTGCGCTCGAAAGCAAATCAAATACATTAAAGGATTACCAGGATTTACTTATACAACATTATAAGCAGCAAAACGGGCAGATCGTACACAGCTGGCAACTTAACGCCGCTGCAAAAGATGTTCCCGAAGTTCAAAGTTTTGACCAGTCAAAATCCATTATTTTGCAGTCACTTAAGCCATTGGGGACAGATTATGTAAATCATTTCTCATGGTTGCTTGACCCTAAAAACGGTGCTTTGGAAATTGCCGGCGGCAATAATCGCGCAGGCGGGGGCACCTCAATAAGTTATCCGCAGGTACCAACCAGTTTTTACATGAAGCGTTTTAACGGCGATTTACAAAGTATGCTGACCATGATTCACGAGGGTGGCCATGCCATTCATAGAAAATTGATGGGCGAAAGTCTTTCAGTTCCCACTTATGCTTCCGGGCCACATTTTTTGTTTGAATCGTTCGCCATTTTTAATGAGCTTTTATTATTTGACAGGCTAATTGATTCAGCCAAAACTATACAGGCTAAAAGCTACTACACTAAACGACTGACCGATTTTTTAGCGCATGAAATATTCACCTCTGCAGAGGAAGCGAGTTTTGAGCATGCCTTAAATGATAATGTCGCCACCGGCAAAGTTTCAAACGGAAATGACATTGATGATATATACAGTGGTATTATGAATAAATATGATGTCTTTTTCCAGCAGGAACCCGAAAGGCACAGTGAATGGATACAACGTTCGTTATTTTTTGAGGACCCGTTATATAATGTCAACTACCTGTACGCCATATTAGTGGCCTGCAAATTTTATAATATCGCTCATCATAACCCGCAGCTGTTTGCTAAAAATTACAATGCGTTACTCCGTAATGGCTTTGACGATTCTGCCGACCACTTACTAAAAAAATATATGGGATTTAACCTTGGCCATCAAGACCTGCTAAATGGTGCTATTGAACTAATGAACAAGGAAATAGTCAACTTGCATGACTTTTATAATTGAATACTTTAATTATATATTTTGTCCCCGGGAAACCCGATTGATTACCTGAGTTAAAAAGAGCGTTGTCAGCCTGAGCTTGTCGAAGACTATGCGTGCTAAGGCCTTTACGCTAATGCTTCGACAAGCTCAGCATGACAGCCAGCTGTTCATAATAAAACCGTTTCCAATTCCTCAATAAGCTTCGCCTGCGCGGGATTAATCTTAACCTTAGCAGTTTCCGGATCAAACCATGCTGCCCTATCCACTTCAGGAAACGACCCCATCTTACCTGATTTCGGCGGCCATTCCATTTCGAAATTATTGCTTAAAATAACTTCGTGATCTATATCGCCTTCAATGGCCCAGGCATGAACTATTTTGCCGCTTTTGAGTTGAACCGGTGATAATTCGATAAACTCACCGTCATTGATGGCTTGCCCGGTTTCTTCCAAAAACTCGCGCTTAGCTGCTACCAATGCTTCTTCATTCTCCAAAAACTCACCTTTAGGTATTGACCATACACCATCATCTTTATTTTTAAAAAATGGCCCGCCGGGATGTACAAGGAAAACTTGCAGTTGATTTGATTTGTAGCGGTACAGTAATATTCCGGCGCTTTGTTTGGGCATGGTGCGGGCTTTTGTAATAAACCTAAATTAATATATTTAGTTTTGCATTACTAACTCCCGGCATCAAATGTTTACAGGAATAATAGAAACCTTAGGTAAGATAACCGATCTGAAACACGAACAGGGCAACCTGCACATTACGGTTGAATCTGCCATATCTAACGAATTAAAGATAGATCAATCAGTTGCGCATAATGGTGTTTGCTTAACCGTGGTTGCAGTTGCCGATGGCAAACATACCGTTACTGCTATCGAGGAAACATTGAATAAAACCAGTCTTGGTCATTTAAAAATGAACGAGCCGGTAAACCTGGAACGCTGCATGCAAATGAACGCACGACTGGATGGCCATATCGTTCAGGGCCATGTGGACCAAACCGCCACCTGTACCGGTTTCAAAGAGCTGGACGGCAGTTGGGAATATACCTTTGAATATGACTCTGCAATCGGCAATGTAACGGTAGAGAAAGGCTCTGTTTGCGTAAACGGCATCAGTTTAACAGTAGTTAATTCACAGGTTAACAGTTTTTCGGTAGCCATTATACCTTATACTTTTGAGCACACCAACCTGCATATTGTGTACGAGGGCTCAGTGGTAAACCTTGAGTTTGATATTATAGGCAAGTATGTTGCCCGCTTAATGCAGCGTTAATGAACTGCTAAAGTGGTTACTCGGCTTTTCGCATAGTCGATGTAAGTTTTCTGCCTATCCTCCGGCTTTGCTGCTATATATTTCTTATAATACTTTAACGCGTTTTTGTTATTGTGTAGTTCCGTATCGTATAAGTTAGCCAGTGAATAAAAGGTTAACGGTTCATCCTTAAATTGAGTGGACTTTTGGTAAGCAACAATAGCGCTTTGGTATTTATGCAGTTGCTCGTATGAGTCGGCCATTTCTATATAATAGTTGCCAACCCGCGGCGAAATACCATCTACCAACGCCTTACTCAAATAATCAATAGCGTTTACATTATCTTTCAAAGCTTTATAGCTCATCGCCACATAATAATAAGTAGACTCATTTTGCAGTGTCAGATCGAGCATTTGAAAAGTTGATATACATAATTTATACTGCCGCGTATTAAAATAAGCAATACCCAGCCAGTTGATAATTACTGCCTGCTTATCTTCTGCCTGTACCAACTTTGTACATTCGGCAATCGTTTCGGGGTATTTCTTTTGCAGGAAGCTTACTTTAGCTTTACCCTTTAGCAGTACCAGGTTATCGGTATCGGCTTTTATAGCGATATCTAAAACCTGCCCGGCTTTATCGTATTTTTTTGTAGTTATGTATAATGCGCTCAAATCATAAGCTACATCAGGTTCTTCGGGATTGATTGCATTGGCTTTTAACAGGTATTTAGTGTAATTAGTCGTGTCCATTAAATTTTGCGACAGGTTTGCCAGTTGTTTAAATACGTTGAAGTTGGTGCTATCGCGCAATAATATCTTTTTATAATACACCAATGCTTTCAGGTTATTGCCCCTGCCTACATTAATTCCTCCCAAATTAAACAAGGTGGCAATATTGGTCGAATCCAGCGCGTAAGCTCTTGTGTAATATCCTTCGGCATCAATTAACTTATGGGCCATTTGCGATGCATAGGCTAATTGAGAAAGTGCTTTCGTATTTGTTACCGGTTCAGGGTAAGCCGTCTTTAAATAATTGTAAGCGTCGGCATAATGCTGGGTTTGGTAATAGTCCAGCAGTAGCGAGTTATCTACAGTATTTTGCTGTGCAATAACCGGTTTATAAACCAATAAAACAAAGGCGAAGATCAGTATATATTTCATATAACTAAATTATTAGTTATTGTTCAGATATCCAAATTCCAAACATTTTTTATTTTTTGAGGTTGTAACTGTAAATAAAAACACACTACTATGGATACCTTAAAGAAATTTGGATTGATGGAAAAGATTGTCCATGAGCTGGAAGATTTGAAAAACAGCCAAACGGCAATCATACAAAAGTTAGCTAAAATTGAAGTTGATAATATAGATCTCGGCGACAAAAAACTGGAAAAAGAGTTACCAGATATGCACCAACGCGTATCAGATAACCTGGATACCATTGCAGGATTATTAGAAGATTTTGCAGCTAAGACAGATACCTTCAGTAATAAAAATAATGTTGCTGGATTGAAAGAGCAGGAAGCGTTGAATCACTAAAATCAAATTGTCATTTCGACCGAGGTACGAGGGAGAAATCTTATACACTTTGCATCTGGTAATAACTTATGTATAAGATTTCTCGCTATCGCTCGAAATGACAGCTTAATTAACCTCTAATCACTATTCGATACTCTTCCCTTTCATGGCATGGCTAATCGCCGTGTCCATCAACCTTTCAGCAAACGGACGGGTAAACTCGTTTACTTCATCAATGGTTTTATGTATCAGGTCCTTTTCGCCGCTGGTAAGGGCTTCTTTTAATTTTGTGATAAACTGAGTGGTTTCGGCAATTTCGGCTACGGATAAATGGTCGCCGTTCTTTTGCATAAAGCGTTCAACGGTATAAACCATTTGCTCACCTTCGGTACGCGCTTCTATCAGCATACGCTGTGCTACATCGTCTTTGGCGTGGGTAATGCTGTCCATCAACATTTGCTCTACCTGGTCGTCAGTAATGCCGTAGGTTGGGGTAACTTCCACTTCCTGCTTAACTCCTGAGCGTAGTTCAACAGCCTGTATCTTTAATATGCCGTCGGCATTCAGTAAAAAGTTAATATCCACTTTGGGGAAACCTGCCGGCATTGATGGTATGCCTTTCAGATCAAATTCGGCCAGCTTACGGTTTTCTTTTATCAGATCCCGCTCGCCCTGGTAAACTGCAATTTTCATATTTACCTGCCCGTCAATCGAAGTAGTATATTGCCTGCCGGCTTTGGTTGGTACCTTTGAGTTACGCGGGATGATCACATCCATCAAGCCACCCATCGTTTCAATACCTAATGATAGTGGCGTAACATCAAGCAATAAAATATCACTGCGGTTACCGGCCAATATATCCGCCTGGATAGCCGCGCCCAGGGCAACAACCTCATCCGGGTTAACATTATCGTGTACCGGCTTACCAAAAAACTCGCCCACCATTTTCTTCACCAACGCCGTACGGGTCGATCCGCCAACCATTACCACTTCATCTATTTGGCTAATGTCCAGTTTAGCATCCTTTAACGCGTTTTGACAGGCGGTAATAGTTTGCTGCACTTTTGGCAATATCAATGCTTCAAAAGTATTACGATCAATAGTGCACCATATCTCCCCTATCTTTTCATTAAACAGGCTTTGGTGCGAAAATACTTTCTTGGCTTCTTCGGCTTTTAAGCGTAATTGCTGGGCCAGTTCATTATTTGCTACTACTTCTGCTTTATTAAGCTGATTTTTCTCTATCCAGTAATCAACAATAGCACGGTCAAAATCATCCCCACCTAAAAAGGTATCGCCATTAGTTGACAGTACTTCAAAAATTCCATTTTGTATTTGCAGGATAGAAACATCGAATGTACCGCCGCCTAAATCATAAACTGCTATAGTTTTAGTTTCTTCGGGATTTAAGCCAATACCGTAAGCTAAGCTTGCGGCAGTGGGCTCATTAACAATACGCAAAACATCCAAACCGGCCAGCTTACCCGCATCGCGCGTTGCCTGGCGTTGCGAATCGTTAAAATAAGCAGGCACGGTGATCACCGCACGGTTAACGGGCGTTTTTAAAGCATGCTCGGCACGTGCTTTTAATTCTTTTAATATATAGCCGGAAAGCTCAATCGGTGTATAAAACTTATCACCAACCTTAATTTTTACCAGGCTTTCGCTATCATCGTCAATAACTTTATAGCTAAAAAAGTCTTTATAATTTTCAATATCCTTATAGCTGCGGCCCAATAAGCGTTTTACAGAAAATATAGTATTATGCGGGTCGCTAATTAAATAGTCGCGGGCCTCGTTACCGACGGTGATATCGCCCGTTGCACCGAAGTGAACGATAGAAGGCACCAACACACCTTTACCGGTGTCATTTATAACCTGCGGATTTTTATCGGGATTGATGAAAGCAACCAGTGAGTTGGTAGTCCCCAGGTCAATACCTACAATAATTTCTTCTTTTTGTATAGATCCTGTTGCCAGGTTTATTGAAACTTTAGCCATGTTTATATTAACAACCGGCAAATGTAGGTAGTTTTCATTTAGCAGATGTCATGCTACTTTATAATTTTAGTATCCCGGATTTTCGAGTATAGTTAATTTGAACATATACTTGTAATGGATCTGTTTTTTAATGTAACCTGATTTAGATTGATAATCATCTTTGTAAAACGGCGAGGATATAAACCCGGCTTCGCCGTAAATAACGTTACCCGGTTTAAAATCTAAACTACTTAATTTAAAACCTAAGTTTTTACAAGGTACCATTAAATTATCGGTCTTAGCATCACTTATATCAAGCCGCAACACATCGTCATGTCGTTCATAAGCATTATAAACAGTACTAATCTTGTCCTTAAATATTTTCTGGATAAAGCTCGAACCGAAAAAGTTAAACTCTACAATAGTTAAAGTATCGTTATTTAATTTTGCTGTTAAGGGAACAATATTCTCACGTTCAGCATGATAGGCTATCTCTCTTTTGGTGATTTTGCCTGTAGTTTTATCAGTATCTAAATCGAAAATATGTACCAATCTTACTTCGGGCTTTGGTAAAAAATCGGCTTTATTTAATGTATCTGTTTTGTTTATGGCATATATTCCAAATCCCGAAATGGTTTTAATTGCAGAATTAATTTTTATAATCATTCCCCTGTCTTCAACAGAAAGGTTATTAGCGGCTTCATCATAAGTTTGATGAAGGCTTGGGTTAACTATAATTTGCGCATTACTAAACGTCGTTAATACACAAAAAAATAGCAGCAAAATTATTCTCGTAGCCATAAACACTTAAAAGTAGTAAATAACGTAGTATAATTACATAAGTCCATTCTAATAATTTGGGCATTTTTGCTTTATTTTACACAACTAATTATCTTCCATGCGCTTAGTGTTTAAAACAGCCCTCTTTATTTTCCTGTTATCTGTAATCGCCACCTTAACTAAAGCGCAAGAGTTCGGTGGCAACCCACCATCCATTAAATGGAAACAGGTAAACACGCCCGCCGCTAAAGTAATATTCCCGGCAGGGTTGGATACAGAAGGGATACGAGTTGCGGATATTGTACAACGCATGAATAGCGCTATACAACCTACCATTGGCTATAAACAAAAGCAGGTTAGTATTTTATTGCAGAACCAAACCACCATTTCAAATGCCTACGTTGGCCTGGCTCCTTTCAGGAGCGAATTTTATTTAACACCCGAGCAAAACAACTTTGAGTTGGGCAGCCTGCCATGGACAGACCAATTAGCCATTCACGAGTTTAGGCATGTGCAGCAATACAATAACTTTAACGTCGGCTTATCGCATGTAATGAAAATTATTTTTGGCGAAGGCGGCCAATCCGTAGCTAACGAGCTGGTTGTACCTAACTGGTTTTTTGAGGGTGATGCGGTATTTAACGAAACTCATGTGAGCGAACAGGGCCGTGGGCGGTTGCCTTACTTTTTAAACGGTTACCGCGCGCTATGGGCCGATGGACGTGATTATAGCTGGCAAAAGCTTCGTAATGGATCTTATCGCGATTATACTCCCGATTGGTACCCCACAGGCTACATGTTAGTTGCCTATGGACGTGAAAAATACGGGGACGACTTTTGGAGAAAGGTAACGCAGGATGCTGCGGCTTACAAGGGTTTGTTTTATCCTTTGCGTAAAGCTATTAAAAGATATTCGGGTGAGGACTTTACCAAATTCAGAACGAATGCCTTTGATCACTTTAAATCACAGTTTGCTGCCGACGAAACTGATAAATCAAAGGGTAAACATCAGCACTTCATTGCCGACCAGGAATACCCGGCTTATGTAAACGACAGCACCGTTATTTACATGAAAAGCACTTATAACCATATCCCGGCGTTTGTGATAAACACCAACGGGCACGAGCAAAAGATTAGCACCCGCTCGGTATCGTTAGATAATTACTTTGCTTATCATGATGGCAAAATAGCTTACGTATCTTATCGCGGCGATCTGCGCTGGACTTACCGCGATTTCAGCGAACTATACTTATTAGATGTAAAAACGGGCAACGAGCGCCGCCTTACCTTTCGTTCCAAATATTTTGCTCCCGATTTTAGCTTAGATGGTAAACGCCTAATAGCTGTACAGGTTGGCCCATCCGGTAAAAGCGAGCTGCATTTATTAAGCGCTTTTACAGGCAAACTAATATCAGTAGTACCAAATACTGAAAAGCTGTTTTTCACCTATCCTAAATTTATAAATGACGACCAGTTAATAGCCGGTGCCCGCAACCGCGAGGGTAAAATGAGCATGGTGACTATCGATATTAAAACAGGTAAAATAAAAGCCCTGCTACCTTACTCCTTTCAGCCTGTTGGTTTCCCAACAGTAAAAGGCGATATGGTTTATTTTAGCGCCACATCCGGTATAAGCGACCGGCTATTTGCATTATCACTAACAACCGGAAAGCTTTCGGAATTAAAAGATTCAAACACATCAAATAAATATCAGCCATCAATAACTGATAATAAGCTGGCCTGGGTGCAGCTTACCGCGTTTGGCTACCAGGTACACCAGGCGGACAAAAATAATATCAAATGGGACGAAGTAAGCGACGGAAAAATTCCCGGCGGCTTGCCTAACTATAATATATCGGCTTTAACAAGAGATACTTCAACAGACCTGTTAAAATCCATAACTAACAAGCCCCTGCCTGTTACAAAATACAATAAGGCATACCACCTGTTCAACTTCCATAGCTTAGTACCTGATTTTAACGACCCTAACTATACATTTTCCTTAACAGGTGAAAACGTTTTAAATACCTTACAAACATCGCTATCATTCACTTATAACCGCGATGAAGGTTATAAAGATTTTGGCTTTGACGCGGCATATGGCGCACTATTCCCGGTAATATATGGCGGGGCAGATTATATTATCGACCGTAACAACATATACAAAGGCAATTACATTTACTGGAATGAAACCAACGCGCATATAGGTGTACAGTTCCCTTTCAATTTAAGCGGCGGAAAGAAGGTTACATCTATTGATTTTGGCAGTGATATCAATTATAGCAGTGTTAATTTCCAGGCACCTTTTAATACGCAGTTTAAAGATCAAAACTATACCTACTTAAACAATTACATTATTTTTAGTAACCAAAGCCAGCAGGCCCTGCAAAATATCTATCCGCGTTTTGGGCAAACAATCACTTTAAATTATAAAACAGCTATAACTGAAGTTGATTCGCGCCAGTTTTTAGCAAACGGTAATTTCTATTTTCCGGGCTTACTGGTTAACCATAACCTGGTTGTTAATGTGGCCCACCAGGGACGGGATAAGGGCAGCGTAGTATCTTTTTCAAACGACTTCCCTTTTTCGCGCGGATATACTGCCGAAAATTTATTGGATATGAATAAGGTTGGTGTTAACTATCATTTACCACTCGCCTACCCGGATGCAGGGATAGCCAATACCGTTTATTTTGAACGAATAAGAGGCAATGCCTTTTATGACTATACCCACGTAAGTGATTTTTATTCAAACGGGGCCGTATTTGCAAAGGATTTTAACTCTACAGGTATGGAGGTATTTTTTGATACTAAATGGTTCAACGAGCAGCCGGTAACCTTTGGCTTTCGTTATAGTTACCTGTTAAATCCCGATTTTTTTGGAGGAAGCGGCCGCAACCGGTTTGAGTTTGTATTACCTGTCAGCATATTTTAGTTAATGGTAAAACTTTTATCACTTGCGTTCTTATTTGTCATCATGGGATTTAACCCCAACGACGATGCCACAAGGCTTAATCAAATAGCCGAAAAATATGTAACGCTTGGCCTAACTATTGGGCAGTATGATAAAGATTTTGTAGAATCATATTACGGCCCCGAATCATTAAAACCAACGCAACCAAAATTAGGGAGTTTTCCAAAAGAGGACCTGTTAAGCCAGGTTGCTATTTTACAGGCCGAACTTTCCGTTATAAAAACTGATGCAACAGGCGACAATCTCAGGCGTGCCAAATGGATATCGGCGCAATTATTAGCTTATAGCAGGCGTATTAAAATTTTCTCGGGCGAGTACAGTTCATTTGATGTAGAGTCGCAGGAATTGTTCGGTATAACCGCTCCGGTTTACTCAGAGGCTTATTTTAAAAACGTTGTTGCCCATTTAGATAGCGTATTACCCGGCAAGGGCGATTTTGGGAAACGTTTTCAAACTTTAATGAAAAAGTTTACTATTCCTAAAAGCAAATTGGATGTAGTTTTTAAAGCTGCCATTTCCGAAGCACGGAAAAGAACCCTGGCCCATTATCAATTACCAGCTACTGAGAATTTTACCCTGAGATATGTTACCAACAAATCATGGGCGAGCTATTGTTTTTACCAGGGCAATTACCAAAGCGTATTGGAAGTAAATACCGATTTGCCAATACCTATTGATCAGGCCATAGTTGAAGGCTGCCATGAAAGTTATCCCGGGCACCATGTTTATAATATTTTTTTAGAAAAAAACCTGTATCACGATAAGGGTTGGGTTGAGTTATCTATTTATCCGTTATTTAGCCCGCTGGCTATTATTGCCGAAGGGAGTGCTAACTATGGCGATGAATTAGTTTTCCCTGCGGATGAAAAAGTAAACTTTGCTAAAAATATTTTGCTGCCACTAGCCGGGCTTGATACCACAGGTATAAGCACTTATTTTAAAGTATTGGCGGTTAACAGCAAATTAAATTATATTGTTAATGAGGCAGCCCGTGGCCTGGTAAACGGAACAATGTCTAATAAAGAGGTATTAAAATATGTAGGGCCGGGATATGTAACCGAAAAGCAGATCGCCTTTATAAAGGAATACCGTAGCTATGTGATCAGCTATAATTTAGGGCAGGATATTGTTAAAAATTATATCGAAAGCCACGGAGGTAATGCGAAACAACCTGCTGCATGTTGGGATATGTTTGAAAAGCTGCTAAGTAACGAGGTATTAACCAGCGAACTGTTAAAGTAGCGTTATTTAGCTGATGGTTGTATCTGCCTGCTTTTTATTTCGCCTGGCGGCAATTATCAAAATAACTACATAAGCAATTACTAAATACAAGATATAAGCCATCAATATGCATGTTAAAACAACATCTGTTGCCGGCACCGCAGCTGGCAAAACCACTTTCATTATAAGCCTTACAACTACACTTGCTAATAAAAGAATAGCAGCGACAGGTACTTTTATTGCTTTAATTTTTAAATATAAATACATCGAAAAATTGGTAAGTGAATGAATTATCAGTTAGGTGAGAATTAATAGCTATTTACTTTTCAATTGCTTTAATTCAGTTTTCAGGTCCTGCACTTGTTGTTCCGCCTGCCGGTTCTCTAAATAAAAATAAATTGCACAAGCTAAAAATATCTTACCTAATATAAATACAGCTGCAAATACCCATTTCCAGTTTTTGTGCACACGCATGTGGCTCGAATGGTATTCAACCTCTAAGTATTTTTCCCGTCCGGGTGCTTCGTCTTTTTCCTGTTCCCCGCCGCCCGGTATTACACGTAAAGGCTCATGTTTAGGTGCAAGTATTAAATTGTCAATATCGTTGCTTATTCTGTCCCAAATTCCCGGCGGTGGTGAAATGGCCATGCCATCGGCCACAAATTCCATATCATGCTCCAATGCTTTTAACGCATTTTGTATTTCGGGATATTCCTCTTTAAAACGAAGCAATTCCCTGGCCTCAGCTTCAGATGCTGAACCCGTCACATACGCCTCTAACGCCCCACTCTCAATGTACTCCTGTATGTTCACGATCTTTTCTTATTATTAAAAAAGCCTCTTTTAAAGTTTTCCTAATTTCTAATTCTGATTTATTTAATTCAACAGCTAACTTGTTTATACTTTTACCATGATAATAAACAGCACAAAAAACATTTTGCTGTTCCATATTCATTTGATTAATAAGCTTATTTTGAGCGTTAATTATTATCGTGCTTGCAGGTACATCACAATCTTTAACGGTTTTTACAAAGTCGGTTAACTTAACTTTAGCCAGTTGCTGTAGCCTGCACCAGGTATTGTCGGCCTTAAGTATATCATGATATTGTTCGGATATACTTTTAAAAATGCTCACCATATATTGCTCGGCAAGCTCATTATCTTTTACAATTTCAAAAATGTAGCCTAACAACATGGCCGCGTACTTATCGTAAAGATTAAGCACACCCTGTTGCTGAGTTATTTTTAATGATTGTTCCTGGGGCATTAAATAATTAGTTTCAGTTATTTATTTCTAAAAGTAGTAAACAAAACCTTAACCATCAAAAATTTTCGATTTAAATTAAACCATTAGTAAATTTTTTTAAGCTCAGGAAAAGCATGAAACTATTAAATAATAAGTATTTATTTATTTGATTAAGATTTTAAATTTTGTCCGGCATTATACAGGTGGATGATATTTTTTAGTGTTTTAATTGAGTAGCTGTTTCGATCATTGTATAATTGTAAAATAGCTTGATCATCGGTAATAAGGTTATTAAAATTTTGTTTTAATTTTTTATGACCAAACATTTTTGAAGTAAAACCTAAGTTACTGTATATAGCAATTACTCACATTATATTTTGATTAGACTTTTACCAGTCACTCAAACATTTAACTGTAATAAAATGTATTGATTAAGTAACTAATTCTATCATTATGAAAAAACTGATATTGCCTTTGTTTTGCCTATCGTTGATGTTTTTACTTTCGGGCTGCGGTTTAATGGAAGATGCCTTTAAAGCGGGAGTATTCTTTACAATATTAATAATTGCTATTGTTGGCTTACTTATATGGTTATTACGTATAGTAATTAATCAGCTAAACAAATATTATGAATGGGAAACCATTGATAATTAAATATTATACCGCTCTAACTGATCAGCAATTTGATTTAAAAGCTCTTCAGGTAGCACACCTGCATTTTTACAAATATGTAAATGTTTATGATTATCGGGCTCCAGGCTGGCTATAAATTGCCCGCTCCTAAAAATTTCGAACTTGCATTGTTCGCCGTCATGGTGCATATAGTCAAGCACCTCAAAATGAATATTTTCGCTATTTGCCGTTATTGAAATTTCAAATGCTTCCATATTTGTACAAACCAACAAGCAATGCTTTTTGTTGGGTGAATAAAACATCTTTTTTTGATCATCGGCCTGTTTGTATAAAAAATATAAATTAGCTTTACAATACAGCTATCATGTATAAATTTTTCCTCTTTTTATTACCTCTGTTTACAATTCAACAACCCGAATACCAGCTTTCAACTGATAAAGATGGTATCCGCATTTATACGGCTACCAATGCCGATGCTAAAGTAAAACCCATAAAAGTGGAATGTACTTTTAACGCTACCCCTGCTCAACTGGTGGCCGTATTACTCGATATTAAAAATTATCCCGACTGGGCATATCACACTAAATCGTCCACTATAATTAAGCAGGTTTCGTCTTTAGAACTGTATTATTATTCGGAAGTTAATGTGCCATGGCCCGGTCAAAACCGCGATTTTGTATCACATGTTACTGCATCACAAAACCCCGAAACAAAGGTAGTAACGGTTGAGGCCCCAAATGTACCAGGAATGGTTCCTGAAAAATCAGGTTTATATCGTACGCATACCTCGAAAGGAAAATGGATAATTACCCCCGAGGGCTCCGATAAAATAAAAGTGGTTTATTATCTTCAAATTGACGCCGGCGGTGCAGCCCCTGCCTGGCTGGTAAATATGTTTATTACTGACGGCCCGCTCCAAACATTCATTAAGCTACGCAAACAGGTGCAAAAGGCTGAATATAAAGAAGTGAGGCTGGAATTCATCAAATAGTCATTAATCCCTTGCCATTCTCACATCTGTTAATAATTAAAATACTAATATTATTAGTATTTACGAATGGGATTTCTTTATTTTGGTAACTCAAAATTTCAGGCTCATGGAAAATCGCGATAAAGAAAAAGAACAATTGCAAAAACTTTTGGAAGAAGCTATTGACTTATTACATGATGAACGCCATCGGTTCGGGTTATTTCAAACACAGCGTTACTGGCGGCTAAGGCATAGCGTTGAACGATCCGGTTTAATTGAATTGGAGGATGATGTAGAGGTACCGGCCTAAAACATGTTAACAAAATAAAAAACACGGTCCAGCATAATGCGGACCGCAATGTTTATAGTAAAAATTAAAAGGTGCGGTTTAAAAAGTAAACCTTGTCAGAAGCGGTATATGTAGTAATTCCCTATTATTACAACATCCGCTCCTGCAGGTTTAAATTGCCTGATAAAAATAAGTGATAAGGTTTAGGACCTTTTTTCTCACCGGGCAATTACTTAACTTACTAAAAATGAACATAATTTACTTGACTAAAGCCTCACATCACTAAAACTTTAAGCCGGAAAAAAAATCCAATAGCAAGTACGTAATTATAATTTGCATAAAACCACGTATAAATACCTGTTTTTAAAAACAGGTATTTATACGTGGTTAAAATTTAGGACACTTTTTATTTATTAATTATAATTAGCTATTAAACAGCGATTTATAAACCAGTTTCGCACTATAATAAACAAATTGTATATTTATAAATCCAGTTAAAACTCCAATATTAAATCAAATGACCGAAGAGAAAAAAAATTCCACGTCAGATAATTCCAGGCGCGACTTTATTAAAACCAGTTCATTGGCTGCAGCAGGCTTTATGATAGTGCCTCGTTTTGTATTAGGCGGAAAAGGCTATACGGCTCCAAGCGATAAACTAATGATAGCAAGTGTTGGTGCAGGTGGCAAGGGGCAGGGTGATATTGCCAACTTTTATAAAACCGGTAAAGCTGATATTGGCTTTCTTTGCGATGTAGATACCCGCAGGGCCGCAACATCCGTTAAGAGTTTCCCGCAGGCAAAATTTTATACCGACTGGCGCGAGTTATTGGATAAGGAAGCAAAAAACATTGACGCCGTGTCAATTTCTACGCCCGATCATACCCATGCTGTTGTAACCTTAGCTGCCATGCAATTAGGTAAACATGTGTATGTGCAAAAACCAATGACACATGACCTTTATGAGGCACGCAGATTAACCGAAGCGGCAAAGAAATATAAAGTAGTAACGCAAATGGGAAACCAGGGTGCATCTGGCGATGGCGTAAGGCAACTGGTTGAATGGTACAACGCCGGTACAATTGGCGATGTACATACAGTTTACGTCTGGACCAATCGTCCCGTTTGGCCGCAGGGAATTCCATGGCCAACTACAAAAGCTGATATACCAAAAGAATTAAACTGGGACATTTGGCTGGGCACCGCCCCTGAACGTAATTATGTAGACAACCTTGTTCCTTTTAACTGGCGCGGATGGTGGGATTACGGTACCGGAGCTTTAGGCGACATGGGATGTCATTTGATGGAAGCACCTTTCAGGGTACTTGGTTTACAATATGTAAAAGATGTACAGGCAAGCGTAGGAAGTGTATATGTGGGCGAGTTCAAACAAGGATATTTCCCTGACAGCTGCCCACCATCAAGCCATGCCACCATGACTTTTCCTAAAACACCTAAAACTAAACAGGATGTAATAGTACACTGGATGGATGGTGGCATACAGCCCGAAAGGCCCGAAGAATTAGGCCCCGATGAAATGTTTGGTGATGATGAAGGTAACGGTATCTTATTTATAGGCAGCAAAGGCAAAATGATGGCCAGCACCTATGGCCGCGATCCGAAACTGTTGCCTACATCAAGGAATAAAGAAGTAAAAGTGCCGCAAACTGTAAAACGTGTACCCGGTGGCGAAGCGGGCCATTATTCGCAATGGGTTGAAGCCTGTATTGCAGGTTATGGCAAAATAGAACTAAGCTCGCCATTTGAAGTAGCCGGGCCCCTTACCGAAGCTTTGCTAATGTCGAACCTGGCAATACGCGGGCATGATATGCGCAAACCAAAAACCGATGGCACCAAAGGATTTACCTATCCGGGTAAAAACATCAAACTTATTTGGGACAATGAAAACATGCGTGTAACCAATTTAGACGATGTAAATCAGTTCGTTAAACGCGAGTATCGTTCGGGTTGGAAGTTGGGTTAGTTAGAGTTTAAAAGGTTTTGAGAGGTTGGAAAAGTTGAAAATGTTTAAAGGTTGTAAGGGGACTTATAATTAACCTTTATAACCTCTCTAACAAAACTACATCCCCTGCACAAAAACAGGTGTTTCGCTAACAGCTACCGTTAATTTACCATTGGTGGTTTTTACCGTAGTTTTTGTCATAGCATCCTTACCGGGCGTTAATGTATAAACATTTGCTGTGGTCGCTCCACCTAAGTCCAGTACATAATTCCCGGTACGGCCAACCTTATCAGGAATAGTTAGAATATACATTGTTCTATTGCCTGATATGTAAGTATCAACCAACGGATCGCTGCTGATGGTGGTTTTATAGGTATAATTAGCCATCAGGTTTTTAACCTGCAAAATATAATCAGCAGCCGGGCGTCGCGTTAAATCACCATTTATAAGGCCGCTGGTTTGGTAAGTTCCTGCCCCATTTGGTGCATCATCAAAAAGCTGGTAAAAAAACAGGCGGTCAACTCCGCGCCGGGCATATAACAGGCACGAGCGAATAGTCCAGTCGCCTTGTACTAACAGAGCAGATTTATTTCCTATAGCAGGTGCACGCTGAGGGCTTCCGGGGTTAATATCATACCCATTCTCGGTAACCCATACCTGCGGGTGATTCAATAAGCTGGCGGCTTCCTTTACAAAACCATCGGCCACGCTACCTATTGTGCTTAATTCGGGCGCTTCGCCTACAGTATTGTTTGATGATGCGTTACCATTGTTGGAGTATAAGTGATAATTAATTACATCAAAACAAAGATCAATACTGCCATCGGCCCGGTAACCCCTGTTTTGCTTGCACCATTCCACCATATCAATTACGTATTGCACTTTAGCCGATGCCAAACCGCCCATTACCACCTGCATATTAGGATCGGCATTTTTTACACCAACGCCTTTGCCTAACTTGCCTTTGTTACCATCATAAAATGCCGACATATTAGCTGCATATTCCTGCGGGCTTTGTTGCGCCTGCGGCCCTTTCCACCATTTGTCACGCTCGTTATCGCATTCGATATACCTTACCTGGTTCAATCCTATTTTTACCTGGTTTGGCGGGTCGGCTGTCCATCGTGGTTTTGAATCAACAGAAAGCAAGCTTGGGTCTACATTAGCATTTGAGCCATAACGGGCTGCAAACTGGAAAGCTGCCTTAGCCTGTAATATATAAGATGCAGGATCGCTCCTATCCAGACCATATGGCGAGGGCACGTTTTCAGAATTTCGGATATTAGCAGGATAAGTATTTTGCAACCATTGTGGGCAGGTTTTTAAATCGGCTAACATTAGTAAAGTATCCTGGCTGGCTGTTTGATAAATAGCGTCATAATTCCAGCTGCCGCTAAAAACCGGGTTAAACGTGTAATTACCCTGGGTTGGTTCTATTTTCTCCCAGTCCATGTAATGCCTGAATTGGGTAAAATTTCTTATAACAGCAAGTTTAGGCTGATAAACCTGTGATACATCGTTCACGTCGTTAGGGTTTTGCAAAAAGTCCCATTCAAACCCGTTAATACCAAACATATTTTTAATGGCTGTACCTTTTGGCCCCTGGTACGTTGTGGTATCCGCCGCTTTAGTAATAGTAGTGCCGGTCTTTTTACACTGGGCCAATACCAGTATCCACGCAAACAGTAAACTCATGATAAAAACGTTTTCCTTCACTTTATACATCTTTCTGCTAAAATTAAATAATTAAATCAATCAGGTAATTATTTTTTTAACGACAATTGTATCTAAAAAGTTACAAATAGACATTATTAGCTTTACCGGAAAGAAAGATCATATATAAAACAAAACACCCTTTAGTTTTCGGCTAAAGGGTGTTTAATATTGTTAGATATAATTATGGCTTTTTATCGGCAGATGCAGGTGTGCCCCCCGGGCCGCCATTCATGCCACCACCATTAGCAGGTGGGGTACCGGCACCACCCTGAGCCGGAGCACCGGCCGGACGACCCTGGCCCGGAGGCCTTTGTGGTCTTGGGCGGTCTTTAGCCAACGAAATTTCGGGATGTGAAGTACCATGGTGACAGGTATAGCAGTTTATACTGCTTTCCATTACCGCGCCAAGTGAATCTTTCTTAGCTTCAAAGTATTTTTTATTGATCTTGGCCGTCATTTCATACATGTGGCGGGCCATTATTTTTTCAGGTTTTTCGTCGCTTGCTTTATCCTGTGCATGGCAAAAATTACAACGAACACCCAAAGCACTTGCCCATTCGTCCATCAAATGATCTACCTGTTGATAGGTCATTTTTTTAGGTAATACTTTAATGTTTACCAATTTACGCTCCTGCTGTTGCGGTTGTTGTTTTATAGCGGTCATTGATGCCAGCACTACTGCGCCGGATATCAACCCTACTGCAACTATGAGTTTTTTATTTAAATGCATATTGTCATGTTTAAGTCACCGAAAATAAGTTATTCCTATTAATGTTACAACACTTTTATCTATTATTTATAATTACTATAAATACATTTACTGATTTATTGGTGCTAATTGCTTGCTGATTTCCCAAAGTTTGTTTCGAGCACCCTCGTGGTTAGCGGTAGATGTTGTCTTAACAATTTTATTTTTAACAAAGTACTGCCCCGTTTTTGATTCCAATTTTGGCGCTGTTGCCAGGTAAATGGATGTTTGTGCTCCTTTTTCGGCAGATATCATAAATGGCCGGGCTAAGAACAATAATACTTTTACCAACCCGGGCATACCCGCCCCAAATGATGTACTTACAACGCCGGGGTGCAATGCAAAGGCAGATATACCTTTATCCTTATATCGTTCGGCTAATGATTTGGCAAAATAAATATTAAATAGTTTGCTCATACCATAAGCTTTACTTGCCGAGTATCCGCGTTCAGCTTGCAGATCATCAAACAGTGGTTTACCCATTTTATAAGCTTCGGAGCTTACATTTATAATACGGGCATGGCCTTTTTCCAATAACGGCAACAGGCTGGTAGTTAATAAAAATGGCCCTAAATGGTTTACCGCGAAGGTCATTTCAAAGCCATCACGAGTTAGCTCACGCTCTGCAAAAATGCCACCTGCATTATTTATCAAAACGTTTATAGAAAACAGTTTAGCTTTCAATTCATCAGCGGCTTTGCGCACACTTTGCAGATCGGCAAGGTCGCACGCTAATACCGTTACATGTTTATTATTAGTTTCGGCTATTATCCTCTTCTTTAACTCTTCGCCTTTTTCGGTATTACGCACAAGCAGGTAAAGTGCATGATCTTTCTTAGCAAGCGCCAAAGCGGTCTCTTCACCTATGCCGGATGTTGCACCGGTTATTATTGTTGTTGTTACAGGCATATTTTACTAAGGTATAAATAATGAAATTGTTTTACCGTGCGATACCTTTCCTGTAACAGGGAAAGGAAGAGAATAGGGTATTTGTAACATTTTAGAAATAAATTTGGATATCTACGAATTTGTCGTAGATTTACGAAGTAATCGTAATAACAATGGAAAAATTATCTCAACAAGAAGAAGAAGCGATGCAGGCAGTATGGCAAACCGGCACAGGTTTTATTAAAGAATTCCTGGATCTACTGGCCGAGCCCAAACCACCTTATACAACTTTGGCGTCAACCATAAAAAACCTGGAACGCAAAGGATTTGTAGCCAGCGAAAAATTTGGCAATTCATTCAGGTACACCCCTACTATAGCAGAGGAAGAATACAAAAAACGATTTATGAGTGGCTTTGTAAGCGATTACTTTCAAAACTCTTATAAAGACCTTGTGACATTCTTCGCTAACGAAAAAAAGATAAGCGCGGTTGAATTAAAAGAGATCATTAAACTTATTGAAAACCCTAAATCATAAAAGCCATGCCAGCATTGTTTGTTTTTTTACTAAAAGTAAATATCGCCCTGCTGTTGTTTTGTGCAGGCTATTATTTAGTACTTCGCCACCTTACTTTTTATACGTTAAATCGTATTTATTTAATAGCGGCTATATTATTTGCTACCGTATACCCCCAAATAAACCTTGATGGTTTTGCGCAGCGCCATCAGCAAATAGCCGGGCCTGTACAAGTAGTTGTTTCAAGCTTTGAAATACCTGCCCGCTCACTGGTTAAGCCGCTTACTCAACCGGCGTATTGGGTTTGGTTGGAGGCCGCGTTTTGGCTTGGCGCAATAGTATTAGCCCTGCGGTTATTAACGCAGCTATTCTCATTGTATAAACTTCACCGTGCATCTGTGCCTATGCAAATACGCGACCATAAAGTACGTATCATTCATGGTAATGCTAACCCTTTCTCTTTTTGGAGAAGCATTTATGTAAACCCTGCCAACCACACCGCAAATGATTTGAAGGCCATATTGCAACATGAGCAGATCCATGTAAACGAATGGCATACGCTGGATGTGTTGTTGGCCGAAATAAGCACCATATTTTATTGGTTTAACCCGGGAATATGGCTAATGAAAAGAGCTGTAAAAGAAAATATTGAATTTATAACCGATCGCAAAATTGTAAACAACGGCATTGATGCCAAGCAATACCAGTACAGCCTGGTAAATGTGAGTTTTGCGGTGGCACCTCAAAGTATTGTTAACCACTTTAATATTTCGACCATTAAAAAAAGAATTATCATGATGAACGCCAAAAAATCCTCAAACACTAAGCTTACCCGGTATGCATTTGTATTGCCCGCCGTTATTATATGCCTGTTAACGTTCAGTTTCTCGAAAGCCGAGTTGATCAAAAAAAGCAAAAACACCTATAAGGCTATCAGTACTTCTGTTAATAAAATAATAAGCATCGAACCTGCAAAACCGGCTGCCCAGGCATCCGCTCAAAAGAAAGACACGTTGCGTAAAACCATTAAACGTGTAATGATTGATACCATAAGGATAAGCAGGAAAGGCGCTAAGGATAGTGTTCAAATTATAAAACGTGAAGTACCTGTAAGAATGGGCTCTGTTATAAGGAACTTTTCATCAGAACCAACATTTCGTATTACTACCGATAGCCCATATAAATTAAACAACACTAACATTGTATACATTACATCAGGCCACCCGAATGCAATTACTACACTTAGGCTTAATGGTGTAAAAATGAACAACGGTAACTTAAAAACCATCAACGGATCTCTCGCTGTTATCGATACCTTAAAAGCGGACGGTAAAATTAAAACCATAAATGGACATGTAGTTATCGATACCATTTTTATGCCAAACGCTAATACTATGACTTTAAGGGGGTCATCTTTAGCTCCCCGGGTAGTTACCGGTTTTAGAATGTCCGATTCTGCATCAGCAAAACGTAAGGTTTTTATAAAAAACATTAATGTTTCAGGTTCCGGGGTAATTACCAGGGATGGCGAAGAATTTACGGGTCATCCTACCAAACTAATTGATATTACGATTGCAGATGGCAACAACGAAACCAATATTGACCATTTATCTGCTAAGCTGATATTTATTGACGGCAAAGAAGCCACTGCAAAGGAATTTAAAAAACTTTCTGCTGCTGATATTGAAAGCATGACGGTAAAATCCGGAACTGCGGTAACCAAAGAATATGGGGACAAAGCAAAATCAGGCGTATTGATGATAACCACTAAAAAATCAAAATAAACCTAAGTCAGGGGCCGGTTGTATTGACCGGCTTTAACCACAAAAACTTATTTACTTTTTAAATCATGAAAAAATCACCTGTTAGTATTAGGCTGGTATTACTATGCCTTATTTTTTCCACTATCGCCTTAACAGCACTGGCTCAAAAACTACCAAACGTTCAAAAAGGTAGTGTATTGGCCCCGGCAACTGTTAAAATTGACGGCAAGGCAACCGAATGGGATAATCAATTTCAGGCTTATAACCATGCTACGGAAATTTTTTACACGGTATCAAATGATAACGACAATTTATACCTGACTGTACAGGCTACAGAACCCGAGATAATTAACAAGATCATAGGCGGCGGCATCACTTTTACAGTGCAGAAATCCGGAAAAAAGAGCGACAAAGACGGTATCAGCGTCACCTATCCTATTTTTGATAAAAAGAACAGGCCATACCTGCGTAGTGGAAACGCACCAAGGCGTATTCAAATAACCGCTACTTCTAACGGCGGCGGCGACGTACAGGTTTTTAAATCAGGGGGTGAGGAACCAACTGTTAAAATACAAGGCGACTCGGCCATGAAAGCCAATAATAAAAAGCTTAATGATAATTCAAAGTATATTGGCGTTACAGGAGTAAAAGATATTGACACCCTCATATCTGTTTATAATGAAGACGGCATAAAAGCAGGTGAATCTTTTGATACAAAAATGGCCTATACTTATGAACTGTCTATTAATTTGAAACACCTGGGTATAAGTGTCGCTGATGCTGCAAAATTTGCCTACCATCTTACCATCAACGGGTCGAGCATGTTTAACGTCACTAACATTCGCACGTTTGGTGGGCCTGCGGGTGGCGCACCTTCACCAGAACTGGAAGCGGCTATGGCCAAAGTAAATGCTTCCGGTTCATCCGCTGCTACAGATTTTTGGGGAGAATACACATTGGCAAAAAAATAGTTGTTGCATTTCAATTTCACTATGAAATACATCTTTAAATATTGTTTATTAGCAGTTTTCCCTGTAATTATATCTGTAAAAGCAGGCGCGCAAAAGTTACCCAATGTGCAAACTGAAAGTGTACGCGCACCGACAAACATAAAAATTGATGGGGATGCGGTTGAATGGAATAACGAATTTCATGCCTATAATCATGCTACCGAAGTTTTTTATACAGTTTCCAATGATGCCGAAAATTTGTATCTAACCGTACAATCACCAGACCAACTGATCATTCAGAAAATAGCGTATGGTGGCATTACATTTATTGTAAATAATACTGATAAAAAGAAAGTGGTTACACCCGTTTCAATTACTTACCCTTTAATACCGGGGCAATATAGCTCGGGCGTTGGTTTTATTTTAAGAAATCCTGAACCTATAACGGGTACCGAGTTAACTGCGCTAAACAAACAAATATCAGATCATATAAAAGAGATACGCATTATAGGAATTAAAGAAATTCCCGATTCCTCAATATCTGTTTATAATGATTTAGGTATCAAAGCGGCGCAGTATATCAATAATAAAAAGACATACACATATGAACTTGCAGTTCCACTTAAATATTTGCAACAGGTAATTGATTTGTCAGGAACTTTCAAATATACTCTCCTGGTAAATGGGTTAAATTTAAAAGGAACGATAGTTCTTACCGGCACATATTCAGGTAGTGATGCACCGCCACGCGTTACAGATCGCACTTCACCCGAATTTGTAACATCGCCGACATATTTTTCGGGACAATACACGTTAGCTAAAAAGTAATTAGTCAGTTAATAAATCAATTGTTTAAAGTTAGGTTAGTGCTTATGTGCTAACCTTTTTACATTCCAACCAACAATTTTATATTCTCTCGTAATAATCACGATACAGGTTTTTTTGATAAGCTTTTCTGTTTATCTTACATAACAGATAACCTAACTGCGTTTTATCATGAGAATATCTAATTCTGCAATGGTCATGATAATGACGACAATAGCGCTGCTATTTACCGTTATTGCCAACGCTCAAACCATTACGGGTAAAGTAATAGATTCGACGACTTTAAAGCCTTTGGCCGATGCCAGTGTATATGTTGCTAACACAACTATTGGTACAAAAACGGACCAGGAAGGGAATTATAAATTCACTAACATTTCGGCAGGGAGGCATCAATTGCTTATATCATGCCTTGGCTATCAAACCAAGCAGGTAGATGTTCCCGCGGCTGTTAATGAGCAAATTATCAATATAAAACTTAGCCCACGCGCTATAAATTTAAAAGAAGTTACAATAAACGCCGATAGTTGGAAGCGAAATCTTGCCCTGTTTAACCGGGAATTTATCGGTCTTGTAAAACCGCAGGATTGCAGAATTATTAACCCCGAGATCTTAAATCTTTCATTTGATCGCCCTACTAATCGCCTGTCAGCCACTACCGACGATTTTCTTGATATTGAGAACGACGTTTTAGGTTATAAGCTACGGTTCCTGGTAAAAAATTTTTGGGCCGACTATAATACAGGCAAGCTACATTATTCGGGCACGGTAATATTCCAGGAATTGGCAGGTAAAACAAGCGACCAAAAGAGGTGGCTAAAAAATCGCGCTAACGCTTACAGTGGTTCGTTCAGGCATTTCCTGGTTTCCCTTAGTCACAACCAGCTAACCCACGATAAATTTATTGTTAAAAGGCTAACAAAAACGGTTAACCCGCAATGGAAAATAGACAGCGCGGCTACCAGGGATAACCGGCAGGCCGCAGCACATCAATTCAATGTATCGGGAAGACAATTAATTATGTCGGCAACCTTTAAAACACCGAAAACGATAGAAACGCTGGACAAAACACCTCTAACTGAAGGCGAGATCGTTCAACCGGGCCCGGCACCCAATACTTATCAACTGCAATTCGCAGGGTACCTATATGCCATTTACAAAAACAAAGCGGTTGATGCAGATATCGATGATCTTTACCGCCAAAACGAAGCCAGAAACTACCAAATAGCTGCGATAAGCATGAAAGCCCCTAACCACCCTATACTGTTTACCGAAACCGGATTATTATTAACCCCTGAGAGTTTATTTTTTGAAGGCGCATGGAACAGCCGCATAGTTGACTTACTACCCAATGACTATATACCTCCGTTTGCGAAAAAGTAAATTTATTATTGCGATATTTCTTTTCACCTAATTTTTTAGTTATATTTATATCAACCTTTTTAAAGCTGATGAGAAAATCTGTTTTTATATCCATTAAATTTAATATTCTGTTTTTGTTGCTATTATTTACGGCGGCGGCCAATGCACAAAAACTGCCAAACGTACAGCAAACAAGTTTGCGCGCACCTGCTGATATAAAGATTGATGGCAAAACAACAGAGTGGGGAGATAAATTCCAGGCTTACAACCATGCCACAGACGTTTTTTATGCGCTATCAAATGATGATAATAACCTGTATTTAACTATACAGGCAACCGACTATTCTATTATTAATCACATAAAAAACGGCGGTATATCGCTAACTATTAGTACAACCGGTAAAAAAATAATTAAGGATGGCATGCGCGTCACTTATCCTGAATTCGATAAAAATGGTAAACCAACTATTACCTCGAAAAAATTATTTGAAACAAGATCAGGCTCGCCCGTTACAGTAAAGCAGGCAGATTCGCTTGCTTTGGTCAACACGAAAAACTGGAACGATAAATCAAAACTGATACGCGTTAGCGGTATAAAAGGTATTGATAGTTTAATATCGGTTTATAACGAGGACGGGATTAAAGCAGCGGTTGCTTTTAATAATCAATTTGCTTGCACGTACGAGCTTGCGGTTAATTTAAAGCTCTTAGGGTTATCAATATCCAATCCCGAAAAGTTTGCCTACAACGTAATGCTGAATGACGTTGCCGGCCATGGAATAGTAATTACAAAGGATGATTCCGGAAATATTACTACTGTGAATATTATTTCTAAAGATGCTGTGCCCGAAGAACCGGCTACTGATTTTTGGGGAGAGTATACTTTGGTAAAAAAGTAGTCATTGTCAAGATTTACGAAGTTTTAGAAACTTCGTAAATCTATTAAGTTTAACCTTTAACTTGCTTCTGCCAGCTTTTCTTTATCCAATATTTCCAGCAAAGCTTTCTCAGCTTTATTTAATTCGGCAGATTTAATGTCTTTATCTTCATCCAGGCTTTTGATGTAAGTAAAAATGGTACCTTCTTCATAACTTTTGATAACCGTTGGGTGCACGTAATATTTTTTACATACCGTACGGGTATTACCAAGATTAATAGCTACTTCGTCTAATACGCTTACTATTTTCTTTTTGCATTCGCTTACGGTATTAAATTCGCCGGCATCTTTAAAAGCGTATAGCGCGCTTACACTTCCGCTCCAGGTGCGAAAATCCTTTGCGGTAAAATCTTCGCCGGTAATTTCGTGCAGGTAATGGTTAACATCGCCCGAGCCTATGGAGCAACGGGTATGGTCCTCTTTATAATATTGAAAAAGTTCCTTGCCGGGAATGTCACGGCATTGCTTAACCAAGTTCGCCAGTTTTTTGCTTTGCAACGATACTTTATGATAAACGCCTTTTTTGCCTTTAAAATCAAAGTTGAGGCTATTACCATCTATCTTTACATGCCTGTCTTGCAGCGTAGTTAATCCAAATGACCCATACAGTTTTTTATAAGATTCGTTACCTACCCTAATACTGGTTAGTTCCATTAATCTCACCACTAACGCCACTACCTTTTCATGGTCAAGGTTTAGCCGGGCCAGGTCCTTATCTACCTGTTTGCGTATAGCAGGCAAGTGTACAGCAAAGCTTTGCAGGCGGTGGTATTTAGATTGGTTGCGTATTTTATTCCAGTGTGCATGGTAGCGGTATTGTTTCCTTCCCGCGGCATCGGTACCGGTAAATTGTAAATGCCCGTTTTCGTAGGGCGATATCCAGACATTGGTATAAGCGGGCGGGATAACCAGTTTAGTAAACCGTTCAACCAGCTCTTTATCTTTTACTAACTTGCCGTCAGCATCATAAAAACCCCAGCCTTTGCCCGCCTTTTTACGGGTATATCCCGGTGATGAATCAGCCACATAACGCAGGCCCACAGCTTTTGCCGTGATCTTAGGATCGCGGCCTATTTTTTCGAGTTTCTTTTCCAGTCGGTTCACATCTTAACAACATCAATACTTATTTTAAGTTTGACCATTTACTGACCTTTCTATCTAAACATTTGCTGAATATTACAGTTGGGATAATAGTTGATAAGGTTGATTGAGTGAATAGTCTATTTGGTTTACATAAACCTTATCAAAACTCACTTAACTAATCAACCTAATCTAACTTAATAAACTCAAAAAACATGAAATACAACTTTTTAGGCAAAACGGGACTTATCGTTTCTGAGATTTGTTTCGGCACCATGACCTTTGGCGGCAGTGATGCCGGGATATGGGGCAACATAGGTAAAGTAAAACAGGATGAGGCTAACAGTTTAATTAAGGCATCGGTTGATGCCGGGATTAACTTCATCGATACGGCAAATGTTTATTCTTATGGTGAATCGGAAAGATTGTTAGGGCAATCCATTATCGATCTTGGCCTTAACCGCGACGAGTTAGTAATAGCCACCAAAGTACGCGGCCGCATGAGCGAAAGCGTAAACAATGTAGGTTTATCACGTTATCATATTTTCCAGTCGGTTGATGCCAGTTTAAAGCGTTTGCAGATGGATCATATTGATGTGCTTTATGTTCACGGTGTTGACCCAAAAACGCCGGTTGAAGAAACAATGCGTGCGTTAAATGATATTGTTTTAACCGGCAAGGTTAGGTACATTGCTTTATGCAACTGGCCCGCCTGGATGGTGATGAAGGCTTTAGGCATATCCGATAAGCATGGATGGAATAAATTTGTTGGCTTGCAATATTATTACTCATTATCCGGTCGTGATATTGAAAGGGAGATAGTGCCCTTAGCTGCCGATCAAAACCTGGCTATTATGCCGTGGAGTCCGTTAGCCGGTGGTTTCCTATCCGGAAAATATACCCGTAATAATGAAAAAGCAGGCGATTCTCGTCGTGATGTTTTTGATTTCCCGCCGGTAAATAAAGAAAAAGCTTACGATATAATCGATGTAATTGCCGAAATAGGAAAGCAACACAACGTATCTGCCGCGCAAATTGCATTGGCTTGGGTACGTTTGCAAAAAGGTGTTACCAGCACCATCATCGGCGCTAAAAACGCAGACCAGCTATTAGATAACATCAAATCAGTAGATATCGAACTATCGGCAGATGAATTAAAAAGAATTGATGAGGTAAGCGCCTTACCAAAAGAATACCCGGGCTGGATGGTTGAAAGGCAATCGGCAGACAGGGAAATAAAGTAGTTTTTAGTCGGAAAGTCCGAAAGTCGGGAAAATAAATCTTCCCGACTTTCGGACTTTTCTGACTTACGGACTTTCGGACTTCACACTAAAAACTCCCCAATACCTTCACCACATACTCCGCTTGCTCCGGGTGCACATCTAAATGCAATACAAAACGGATGCGGTTAGCGGCGGTTGGCAAAGCGTGGATGCCTTGTTTTGCTAATTTCTCTGAAACAATAGCGGCTGGTTCAACGGTATCAAACAATATCAGGTTGGTTTCAACCGGTAATACATTGGTTACAGCTTTGCAGTTTCTTAATGCTTCGGCTAATATTTGCGCGTGCGCATGGTCATTTTTCAAACGCTCCACATGATGGTCTAAAGCGTAAGTACCAGCGGCAGCCAAAAAGCCGGCCTGGCGCATACCGCCACCCATTACTTTACGCACACGGCGTGCATATTTAATGGTTTCTTTATCTGCTAAAAACACCGAGCCCACCGGTGCACCTAATCCTTTGGATAAGCAAACAGAAATACCATCGAAATATTTACCGTAGTCTTTAGCGCTGTCGC